>Ga0209700_100714_pt1 | contig 65609 bp, 30 predicted proteins | sample SiratroredBW_FD_187528 | JGI IMG/M metagenome (GOLD analysis project Ga0209700, IMG submission 187528) | Root nodule microbial communities of legume samples collected from California, USA - Siratro red BW (SPAdes) (version 2) | ecosystem: Host-associated > Plants > Roots > Nodule | place: USA... | reverse complement strand
AAAATAAAATATATATATATATATATATATATATATATATATATATATATATATATATATTAAAAAAAGTAAAATTTACGATTCGTGTTACGATTTCACGATTTACGATCTTATGAACCCTCCACGATCCTACTCAAAATCTCAATTTTAACTACCTTGATTATAAACCAGATGCCAGCCTGTCTGATTCATAAAAGAATAGGATATTTGCAAACCGGATGAATAGTTGGTGGACCTCATCCGATTTGCAAATATCGTATACTTTTGTAAACCGGGCGGGGTGGCATCCGGTTCATGGTTTTTTAATTTTTTCTTTTTTTTTTGTGATGAGGTGTTGAAATGGTATGTTATAGATATGGATAGTCTTTGTAGATATCAGAGGAAGTAAATAAGGTGTCTGATATAAATGAAGTAGACATGATACATCATCCAAAGTGATAGAGATCTCACCAAATGGCAGATGAAATGTATTTGTGTCCCTGTACCACCTCTCAACAAAGCCACATATGATGCCCTTGTCCACTATCTCATAACAAATGTTGCATAGAGGCAACAATCCGCAATTCACAATCAAAGCAAAAACCTCAGGACGAGGAAGACCAAACATGTTAACCTTTCTCCCATGGAAGACCAATTTTAGGACTCCTCGATCCTAAACAAGAACAACAACAAATCATATCAACAAAATTCACACATTAAACGTAACATAAAACACAACAAAAAATTATAACATAATATTACCTCACCCTGCCACAACCTCAATGCTACATGATTATAACTTACCAATAAAGAGACATCGGATAGTTCCTAGGAAAACCTACAGCCTCACCAACATCAGCACCACCACCAACAACATCAGCACCACCAACAAGAGCACTGGATGAAGTACTACGATCGCGTCTACGAACTAATGTTGTAGGCCTTGTTCGACCTTCAGGTTGAGAACCACATCCTCTGGTCCACACCATATCTATTAAAGTTTCCACAGTTAGTATTATTGTTTTAAAAAAAATTATACATCGGATGACACCTCATCCAGTTTATATTTCAAAAAAAATTTGTAAATCGGATGACAACCATCCGATTCATACCAAATACATCTTCAACGTTGCCCTTCGCCGTCGATCACCACCCAAAACTACAAATTAACCACTCATATCTACAATACAACTCACAAAATTCCTCAAAAACATCAATAATTACTCACCTATAACTTTCTTCAAACTTTAATCCAAGATTTGATGCAAATGGTAGCTTCTCCCTCCACGCCTAAAGTGGAAACGCACTGCACACCTCCAACAAATCAAAAAAAAAATAATGTACGAGACAAAGTACTTGAATGGATGTCGATGGATTTGAACCAATGACGACAATGATGTTAGTGGCACGATGAACCTTTCCAAGGATGAGGATGTAGTGAACAAAGAAGATGAAGGAGGTGGAGAGGGGTGAAAGGTATTCTTGCCTTTGTATTTTTAACTTAAGGGCACAATAGTAATTTTATATGGAGTATGGAGATCCTACAAAGGATATGGAGGTGGAGGAAGAATTCGTCATGCCTATGTTAATTTGAGGCTGCCAATTTCAAGTACCCACTATTTAATAGCGTTTGCTTTCTGCACCCAACAATTTGCATCCTGTACCTCAAATTTGCAATATTCCCCTTTTAGCCTTTTGAGTTTATTAGGTTGGTGCATAGCATCATCCACCATTTTTGACTGTTGGAGCTTTTTCTTTGATGAGAGATTGCAAAGTGGAAACAGAGGGTTCTCTACGCACCATTAAGGTAAAGTGTGTACTTTTTGTGAAGATTTCACTTTCTTTATAGGGTTTGGAGGTATATTAGAAATGATTCCGAAATCATCTTTCTAGAAGTGTTTTAAATTTGTTGAGATTTTATTTTTGGAAAACACCTCTAGTCATATTTATTATTACGAAATGGTTTTGAATTCCTTTTGAAATACAAAGAATACATCAGGATGGGATTCAACACCTTGTTCGGGAAAATATGGAATCTTAATGATTTTGAAAACTTCAAAAATAATATAAGCGCAATGAACTTCATCCCAAGGTCTTTAAAATGTAATGGAGGTTTGGATAAAAAAAAAAACACATAATTTTATATAGGTTTACGTAAGTTTAATTACATTTAGTTCTTTTACAAAAATAAGTTTTACTAATTAAATGAATAAGTATAAATAAAAAATTTAAATGTCATCTCTAATTTAGAAAATATTTTCTATATTATTTATCATAACAACTTTTAATTTCAACTTAAAAGAAAACCCGAGTATTTGTTTAATACAAAGTCATTTATATCTTTTACATATAAAAAATTATTTTATAAAATTACAGTTAACAAAAATGAAGATTTATAAGGAAGTACAATATCAAAATAATTTTGATTAACAAAGAAAGAAACCTAAGTGATTATTAATATTCTTAGTTCTGGACTCTCTAAAAATAGAAGATTTTGCTTGTATTTAGATTGTTTGTTTCACTTTTTATTTTATGCATAGTTCTTTCTCTACTTTCTTCAAAAGTCTCCTATATTTGTACAACACATAATGTTGGTTGTTGTAGTCATTATGACATGCAATATCTGTTATGATAAGACACAATTTATCTTGTATTGAAGTGTATTTTGTCAATTAGAATAACTTTTTTTTGTTCTTTACACAAATTAGTTTTTCCTCTTTCATTCTTCTCTTTTTTATTATAAGGATGTCTAAAGCTTTTGTAGGATTTGCTCTTATCATGAATTTGTGCTCTTATTCTAGCTTGATTTGATCATAGAATACACAACAACAAATATAGCAATTCAAAGATTTGAGAATTATTATGTTTGGTTTCAAAGCATAACATAAGAAATCTTTGAAATCAAATATATCAAAATTAGTAGGTTACAAGACCTTTAATGTCTTTCGTGAATGCTCTTTGGACACAACTGTGTGAACTACTTCTTCATCTGTGTGATCTGTTGAGTGTTGATTTCTGCTCAATACACATCCCACTGTTGGACTCTTTAACTTTAGCAAATTGATGCAGTGAACTTATTTGTCTGTGATTTGTTGAGGGTTAATCCTATCCTCTCAATGAATCTTAGCTATATTGGATTCCTTTTTTCTGCATACACATAGGGAAAAGTTATAAAATGTAAGCAACTTTTTTCAAAAGAAAAAAGTTCTTCCATCAAGGACATAAGGTTTTTACTAGTATATATTTTAATTAAAGTTTTCTTCTAAAAAAATTTAAAAAATATATTTAATTAATAAAAATAATAATTGAATACAGAAGCATCAATTTGAGAGGAAATGGTAAAGTAATATTTTTTAAAATAATATAAAGTAAAAAATAATAACAAATAAAACTAAAAAGGATAATAATAAAATTTATAAAAAATAGAAAATATATCTTTGGATAAAATATTTCTATAGATATTTTAAAACTAAAAAATTAAATAATAATATTATATTTATATATATATATATATATATATATATATAGTTTAAGTTAATTTTCGTTTTAAAAAATATATAATAAAAGATACTACTACCAATAATAATAATGATGATATAATATTATAAAGGTAAAAAAGAAAAAAAAAAAAAAAAAAAAAAAACTGTTTATGTTGAAGCTCAACCCATCATTTCTAGTTGTCCCTAAAGTTAAAAGTATAAAAGAGAGAAAGTGAGAGACAAGCAATAAGTAAAAGAAGGGAAGAAAGGCCAAAGACAGAAATATTAGAAGAAGAAAAAAAAGAAAAGGCTACATGGTAATAAGTTTTTCAAAGTTGTATTTTAGTATTTCATATGACATTGTGTGTGTGGTTGCATAATTTTCATACATACTATCCAAAGCCAATAACGCTCAAAACAAGAGAACTAAGAAATCAAGAGAAAAAAGTATATAGAGGAAGACATACATCGTTGATTTCATTCTTTTATTATACACCACCCTCCACCTCTCATGTCCAATATAAGTCCAACATCATCATAGTCTTCGACACAACAATCAAAATAAAACCAACAACGACAATAATAGCAACAACTTTTGTAAAAGACAATATAACCACAACAAATTAATTTTTGTCTACATTTTCTGCGAAGAAGAAGAAAGAAGAAAGAAGGAAGAAAAAGAAAGACACAGAAGCGAGAGAAAGAAAACTTTATTGTGTATTCCAGTTAAACAACAAAGATACAAATATATATATATATATATATATATATATATATATATATATATATATATATATATATATATATATATATAAGGCACATGCAAAAATGGAAAACAATGCATACATGATAAAATATAACATACATGGATGTTATAGTGATACATTATGTAACATCCCCCGTAAAGTAATGATGGGGTTATTAACAACAATTTATTTTATCTTTGAAGACAGTGAATGAAGACTTAGTAAAAGGTTTAGTGAAGTATCCATTATATGAAGTGCTGGGAGAATCCGAGGGGGGAAACCGGGGAGATCTCACAAGAATGAGAACCGAGCCCAACATATAAGGGAATAACACCACCTTCAACCCAAAACCTTAAGGCATTAGGTTTGCGGATCTTCTTTCTTATATGTTACTCAACTTTCTCATTCATACCCAATGTGGGACTTAGACTCACACTTGAACACCTAACAATCTCCCCCTCAAGTGAGAGTCACTCCTCCACCACATTGATACACTTCCCCTCGAGCGGAAGCATTCTCAAACCCGAGTACATTACTCATGACCCCTCTACTTGTACCGCCGTTCACACACTTATACGGGACACGCTTGCCTGAAATCACCATCAGGAAGACTTTCGATACAGGGTCAAACTGTACTCGCCCAGGCCGCAAACCAACGGCTCCGATACCAATTTGTTAGGTATGACTCATAATACCAATAGAGGAAGTTTTAGGCTTTGTGGGCTGGGCCAGGAGTGCGGGGGTATTTTGGTTATTGTACCTTGTTTAGGGTTATTTATATAATCATCTGTAATTGTAACCCTACTGATTGATCTCTTTAATAACAAAACACAGCCGCTCAAACGCTCCCGAGGACGTAGACAAATTGTCGAACCTCGTTAAATCTTGTGTTCTCTATTTTCTTCATCTTTGTTCATTTTCGTTCGTTCCAGTGTTTATAGCGTGAGTTTCTCAACATGAAGGGTTGTTGAAATATGTGTAAGGCTTAGTTATTTGTTCTCAATAGAATCACAAATAAAGTATAAATCTAACTTAAAGTGTTTTGTTTTAGAGTGCATGATCAAATTGAAAACAAGTAAAAGTTTTCTGAGTAGATATGTGGTGTCGATGAAGGAAGACGTAGCTTGTAAAGTAAATTATTAACCCATTTGAGATAAACAAGATCAACAACGATACTTTGACATCGATTTCAGTGGTAATCCTAGAAACAAGTTATTGTTTATGTGATAACCATGATTTGTCCAAGGAAAACTATGTAACTTATTATAGATTTTCTATCATCTAAATCATATCCCCAATTTAATTTGAAGAAGAGAACATTTACATAACAAAAAGCAATGATTCAAGGTTCTACTGAGGTAGGTAGGATACATTTCACAACCTTCCAATGGTATTGTTGAGGTTAGTGCATGAATAGAAAAAAACTTATTTGCACTATATGCAAGTTCTGGCTTAATTAGAAGAATATACTACAACCAGTGAATAATCAACAATTGATTAATACATGAATGAATTAAATTTAGAATAAGAAAAAGAATGAGTAAATAGAAAAGATATAGACAGATATATAAAGAAAATTAATTTTAAATCTTTTTATTTACGTTGATATTCATAATTCCATAACTACATTAAATTAAATTAAAAATAAGAAAGATATTCACAACTAAAATATTAATATTGTATTAAAGAAGTTTAGTAAAATTGGTTGACCCGTAATTTATTGTATTAGCTCAGTTCAAATAAGTGGTTCGCTGTTTGTAATTTTGGAACACACACATGTGTCTCAGAGGGTGGAATGCCAAAAACAACTGCATTTTCTCTTTCATTGTCACGCGAGACAGCACATACCACGTCGGAGTGTTAAACGGAAGTAAGAAAAAATACAATGTCAAAGTATCATTTTTCAATGATAAAAATACATCACGATGAGTTGTAAGAAAAATATCACAATATTTTTTAAATTAAGAGATTATAGTTATAAAGTGATTTTTGGGTTTTACTGTATTTAAATATATCATTATTATTAAATGCCTTTGTAGGTTTTTTATTATTTTAGTGTAATATTTTTAGGTAATTATTAAAATGAATATTTTATTTTTTATTTACAAAAATATTACATTGGTAGGATTTTATTTAATAAAAGAGTGGTGTAACTGTGATACAAATTTAGAAAATTTTTTAAGGAAAAGAAGAAATTTAGAGAAGGGAAAACGATTTTAACTAAAATCTTGGCAATATAATATGATTTTAATGAGAAAAAGTTAAATAAAGATGATGCCAATTTAATACGATTTTATTTAAAAAATTCGTGTAATAAGAAATGTTAAGAAAAGGAAGAAATCTAGAGAGGGAAGAACTATATTAATTAAAATCTTGTCAATGTTACACCTTTTAAGTTAGAAAAAATTGAAAAAATTGAATGCAGATTATGCAACATGATTTTACTGGACAAAAAAGACTTGAAATCATGGAATTTTTTTAATTAGTTATAATTAATGACTTTTATGAATTTAATTATGAGTTTGATAAATTTATTTATAACTAATTAATTAAAACTTTTCCACACATTTTTTATTTCATATATTGTTATATATAATAAATTAATGAATTTTATAAAAAATACTTTCCGTTTTATACTCAGCACTATTTTTTCACCAACTCTGCAATTGTTTTTTCTTTAAATAATTTTAATATTTAACTCTTAATTATATTCTTAAATTCATTTTTTTAAATTAGTATTCTTACATTTCTTTCATTTTTGTTTCTATTTAAACATTTATGTTCATTGTTATATTTTACTTGTATAATATTTTTTTAAAATAATATTTTTTGCTATTTAAAAGACATAAATATTTCTTTGTTTTGCATTGTTAAAAAAAATTACACTGTCAGAAAAAATAGTTCTTAATATAAAACTGAAACTAATTATTATAAAAATATTAATTTATTATACATTACTATGTATAAATTTAAAACCGTTTGAAAGATTTAATTAATAAGTTATAATTAAATTTATAAAACTCATTAATTAAATTAATAAAACTCGTTAATTATAACTAATTAAAAAAACTTTCCACTAAAATTATGACATATTTTACAATTTCAATTTTATTTCTATCCACTGTTTAACTTTTTCCACTAAAATTTGTAAATGAAAAATTCTATGACATCACTTATCCACTTTTATAAATAAAAAATAAAACACTCATTTTAGTAACTACCTTAAAAGTATTGCACTAAAGTGATGCAAAGACCATCTTTGTAAGTACATCCAAGGGCTGTAAATGATGGTGCAGACGTAACTGTGCGGAGAGGAGCCTTGGAATAAAATCTACACAACTAAAATAAATTGGGGGCCGGCGTGACTAAGAAGCAAAACGGGAAAACGTGCTTCTGAAAACCAAATCCAAATTTCAAACAACCAAACCAAACGTTTTCGTGTTTTCAGTTGACCTACCAATTTTTGGGCTTTTCTCTCTTTCGCCCAATTCCAATTTTGCAAGTTTCTCTCTACGCACGTCAGCTTCTACGGCCTCCGTTTTGATTCGACAAGTTCCTCTTGTTTTATGGAGGTAGGGTTCCGTTTAACAATTTTTCCCCCAATTTTCTCGAATGTGGCCGATTCGACGCATGTTTACCTTTTTCACTTGCTTTTTAATTAGGGTTTTCGTTCGGGTTGTTAGAATGTTAGGACGGATAATTGGTTGTAGGGTAGCGGATAGTGTGTGGAACACGTGAGGCGATTATGCATGGCTTGCAATTTCTTCTGAGAGGCGATTATGCATGGCTTGCAATTTCTTCTGAGTAGAATTTTATTGGATGAAGTATTTTCTTGATTTTATTGCTTTTCTGTTGTGAGATATTGGATATTGGAGATCTTTTGCTGAATAACTGTGTGTGGGTGTGATTCTTGGTTTGCAGGTATAGATAGATGACGGGAAAAGGCGTCTCAAGAGAGCACTTTCAGCCCAAGACTTGTTCTTGGAAGAGAGAGGATTTTAAAAAAATTGTGTTTATTGATGTAGACAGTGATCAAGTTGATGAGGTGGTGATCATAGATTACCCTGAGTTCATGTCTAAGTCGCATGGATCTGGTGCACCGAGTAGAGACAGGGTATGTACGCCGCAGAGTGTTATCAGCATTGATGATGACGATGATGAGGAAAGTGATGATGCAGAGATTCCTGGAGTTGTTGCTGGAAGTGTTGGGGAATTGGATAGTGATGCCTCCTCTAGTAAAAGGTCTTCTCCAGACACAAGTGGTGTGCGAGATTCTAATCACATAGATGTTGATGAAAGTGGTGTCTGTGAAAAGGATTCTGAATATGACGGGCAAAAAGATAGGAAAGCAGGTCCTGCAGAGGGTACTGGAAGAAATCGCTACGGTTTGGATGGGTTTGAAAGTGAGTCATCAGATAGTGATTGCTCTGATTGCGAACTCATGGATCGTGAACAGTGGGAAAAGATTTCGGTTAAGAGAAAGCGCAATGGGTTTAATGACCAACCTTGTTATGATGAGCATGCTAGTTCTTCTGGATTACATTTTAACAATAATGTATGCATTGATGTTGATGAGGAAAATAGGAGCGGGGAGAATGCGGGAGGCACAACTCATTTTGGTCCCACTAATGGTAAATTTGTTGAGAAGAATCAATCATCCTTTTCTGCTGAGATTGATAGGCAAGTAGAAAATTCGTTCAAGGATTCTTATAGGAAATCTGAGTGGGAGACTTTTAAATCTTTGTTTGAATTCTCAGAGAAGGAAATGCAATCATTGCATCGAAGCGAAATTGGGCACGGAAAAAGTACAAGAAGCAACAATTTCTCTCCCTGCACCCAGTACGATAGCTACGATTTCTGTAGTGATGTTACTGGTGTTTCGGGGTTCAAGAAAGAATTAGGTGGTGAGGAGATTGGACTTTCGAACCTGAGTCAAGAGGCAGATAAAATTCCAGTTACCAATCCTGGATCTACAGTGAAGAGTAAAGATGACTCTTTATTTGATTTGAATTCGAAGTGTGCCTCTGTTGATGAAAGACATGTTAACTGTGATGGGCCTGCTTTAAATGATGATCATTGTGGCCTCACTAGCACTACCTCAGATGAGAGAAATATAATTAATGAAAGAGAAAAGCTTAAGGAGACTGATGAATATAAGCAAGCAATGGAAGAGGAATGGGCATCTAGGCAGCTACAATTGCAAATTCAGGTAATACACACATCTCATTATTTAAATATTTTATGCACATGTTTGGGTAAGAGGCCTATAAGCAGTTAAGAGCTTATGACTGTAGTACTAGTTTTATAAGCACTCTATTTAATAGATTTATTTTTATAAATAAGATATAAGAAAATGACTTGCAACCTTATAAGCTATTCAGCTAATTTTGTTGAGTTTCACAAATAGGATAAATAATGGTTATATTCAAGCATTCATACTCATAAGCCACTTTCACTTGCTTAATCAAATGGCTTGATTTTTAAGCCTAGGTTATATGATAAGATGAGCCAAATAATCTTGGGGGAAGCTCTTCCACGTGCCTCCTCTGTCTCTTTCAATTTTATGATCTTTAGATGCATTGACTCTTCAAATGTAGATAATCTTCACACACAAATAAGCTGAAAACTGCATATATAGTTGGAGGGGAAAATTGGTTGTGTTACCTTTAGATAAGCTTCACAGATAAGCTAAGAAGGGCATATTTAGTTAGATGGGAAAATTGGTTGTGCTGCTAGATAAGCTTCACAAGTAAGCTAAAACTTGCCTCTAAACAAACATTTTTTAGCTGAAGAAGTGTTTATATATTAAAATAAGCCCCAATAAGCTCAACAGAAACGCTTCCTAGTGCCCCCTCAATCTCTTTTGATTTATGCCCTTAGATATCTTTGCTCTTCAAAATGTATGCTTGGGGTCTCACATGTTGATGAAAGGCCAGTTAGTTGTGCAAATGTGAATTCCATTTAAATGTCTAATTTATTGTTTAGGAAGATTTTACTTTATATTTAAGCTTTTTTTGGTGTTGGACTTTAGATTTAGTGCATTTTTTGATTAGTTTATTTTGGGAAATAACTTCTTATTTTGTCTAAGCTCTCCCACAAAGCTGCCAAAAATCATTGATTATTTTTGCAAGGTCAGCTGGACCAAAACTTGCTACAATGAGAAAAATTAGTTAGCGAGTATGAGGAACTCTCTGTAAACATGCCTGTCAGGTTAAAACTGTCAGCATTAGGGTTTTGTGGCGCCACCTTCTTGGATGTCCATGGGATAGCTCTTGCAATGCCACTGCATCTCCGCCTTTTTCCGCCATTTTGGATTAACGTTAGCATCCCGTGATACAAAAAGCGGTCGTGGTGAGAAACCCGCATGGTGGCAGCGGCAAGTTGTAAAGTCACCACCGATTTTCACCATGTCATCGCCATAACCGATAACATTGTTACATGTACTATACACTTTCTAGATGAACCTTCATTTCATGTCTCTCATGTATTTGGGTGCGTTTTTGTTCGTGATGTTTTTCGGGTTGGGTAAGCTCTTTGCATTAGCTATCACATTTGTTGTCCTAGGATATTGTCATCTCTAAAAAGGGTATCAATGTATTCTCTTGTAACTAAATAGTGTTACATGCCTGCAAGTGTCAAATTTTTAGGAGACTCCTTCATTTCAAGATACTAGTTCTGTAAACAAGTCTTACCTATACCATTTCTTGAACCATTGTCATCCCCCATCTTGACCTTCCTAATCCACTAACTTTTTGCAATCCCTCTCGTCCTCTAAGTCCACTGAAACCATCATCATCATCCCTCGAATCACTTATCAATGCAAAACACAAGAGATTGGTTCAATGCTACCTTATGAGTCCTCTTCTTTTGAGTCCTTAACCACCATGTACCCATCTTTCAGCTCCCAATAATGAAGATCTTGGTTGACCCATAGCTCTTTGAAAGGGTACTTTCTCTACTTGAAATCCTCATCCCATTTACAATTTTCTAAGGTATGGTCAATTGTGTCCTTTTTTCTTCTATGTCCTTTGTCCTCTATTATTTCCCTAAAGTTGTACTTGAAGCGCTTGATCATCTTGGATGGTGACAAACCGTAATTGATGAAATGTAAGTTCTTGACTAGACATGAGAGCTTTTTCCTCTTCCTTTGGGAAAAAAGGAAAATTGACAAACCATAATTGATGAAATGTTGGCTCTTGACATGAACTAGACATGAGAGCTTTATCCCCTTCCTCTAGGAAAGAAGATAACTGGATGCAAGTTACATTATGCTATCAAAGTGGGTCCAAATGGTCAAATTGAATGCCTTAAAACAAGATTGCTTGCCAAAGAGTACACATAAGTATGTCACGATTATGATTATACCTTCTCTCCTATTACCGGTGGCAAACTTTTCTTTGCTACAATTGCTATTCAACATTGGCCTCTTTATTAGATGGATATCAAGAATTTTTTTCTCAATGATGACCTAAAGGAGGAAATCTACATGGAGCAAGTTCCTTTGTTTGTTGCTCAAGGGAAGTGTGGGTTAGTTTGTAAGTTGCACTAATCTCTCTATGGTTTTAAGCAATCTCCACGTGCAAGATTTGACAAATTCAGCCATATTGTACAAACTTCGAGTTGAAACGTAGTGAAGCATATCATTTAGTCTTTTATTGTCATACCTCTCAAGAGAATTGCATGTGCTTAATTCTTTATGTTGATGATATAGTTGTGGAAAATGATGCCACAAAAGTTTCTCAACTAAAGAAGCATTTATGCAATCACTTTCAAATTGAAGATCTCAGATATCTTAAATCCTTCATGGGTATTGAAATAGATCAATCAAAGCAAGGTATTGTAATTTCTCAAAGAAAATATGCCCTAGATATCGTAAAAGGAACAAGTATGATTCATTGTAGACCTATGGATAGTCCTATGGTTCCATATGAGAAATTAATGGCAGAGTGAACCCCCTTATTAGACCCATATGATATAGAAGGCTTGTTGGGAAACTTATTTATCACTATTACTAGACCTTGTCTTTTGTAGTAGTGGTCATTCACATACTTAGATACATCAAAAAGGGAAATGCTCAAATGATTGATTATTGTGATGTTGATTGGGCAAAATCTCCTATAGATAGGCATTCCACTACTGGATGCTGTGTTTTCATTGGAGGCGAGGTTGTTTCTTGGACAAACAAGAAACAAAATGTGGTTGCTTGATCTAGTGTTGAAATTAGTATAGGGCAATGACATTACTCACTTAAAAACTTTTTTGGATACAACAATTCTTTTAGGAGCTGAAATTTTGTGAAATTCAACAAATATGCATGTATGTGATGACCAATGATCAGCTTTGTAGATACTTTGATTAAGTTGTTGAGAGGACTTCAAATTTGATTCGTATGTTCCAAGCTTGGTACATATAGTTTAAATAGGTTAGCTTGTTAAGAATAGGTTAACTTATCCGTTTTCTGTTACCTACCTATCACCTATGTTTAGGTTGCTCATATCTTTTCTGTGTATCTGAGTATAAATTTATGAATCAGCTTACAGATGATTTATCTCTTAAGTATTTTATTTTTTTTTATCTATTTTTCACTCTCAAGACAAAATGAAGTACCCATGGTTCAGGCTTACCGGCCAGCCTAGTTTTTAATTTAAGGGACGTATCTCAGTCTGCCAAGTTTACATTTGCTATCAACATACCAATCTGAATTGTTCTTGTTTCGTTTTTCATTTCTAATTTTATAACAAATCAATAAGTTGCGGTCTTGGGGGCATTTGGAAGACCTTTTATGGAGCTTATTTGAGCTTATGAATATGGTTTATCACTCATAACCTTTTTTTAATTTCTTTCAATATGTTTTTTGATGAAGCTTCTCAAAATGAGACCTCTTTAGCTTATTTCCGTAAATTTCATGGTTAAGTTTAATATAGAAGCTTTCATTTGATAATCTTTGGTCACTTCTACCTTGTAGCATTTATTCTTACACCCGAACACTTTCTACATTTTGGATGTTGGCACTATACTTGGTTTATATATATTCATGTTCTGGGTAACTTGCTATTATGATTATGACGTTGTCATGTGATTCCTTAAACTGAGATTAGGTGTGGTTGTTCTTTTGCAGGCAGAGGAAGTACAGATATTACGCAAAAGAAGAAAGGCTGAAAAGCGCCTACTGGATATGCAAAGAAGGCAAAAGGAACGCATTGAAGAAGTGAGAGAGTCCCAAAAGAAGGTTGCAATTATTTCTTTAATTTACACCTGAAACTGTTTCTTATGCTAATTAATTATCCTTCACTTTACCTTTTAGAAATTCCTCCTTTTAATTATGTATGACCATTTGAATGTCTCCTTTGATGCTCAGTGTGGACATAATATAAACCATTGAATTTTTTACCAACCCATTTTTTCTCTTTCTAATCTGGCATCTAAATGCCAAATTCAGGATGAAGAATTTATGAACCTGAAAGAGCAACTGCGGGTTGAAATACGGAAGGGGCTTAACCATTTGGAGATGCAATGCCATGATATGACCTCATTGCTTCGTGGCCTGGGAATAAATGTGGGAGGAAGCTTTAACCCTTTGCCCAATGAGGCAAGTTGTGTTTATATATTATTTCTTTTAATAATATATCATTCTATATCTTACTTGATAATTTAGAGTCCGTATTGTTTGAATGCTATGCTATATACTTTTTTACTTTTTTAGTATATTTATACTCTGCATTGTTCAAATGAAATCACTTAAACATATGAGTGAATTCTTTGAGATCATGGTTTAAATATTTTCTAATAAGAAAGCTGGTCAGTTAATACTCCCCTGAGAACATTTGTACAAAAAGTCTTATCTTTATGCAAGTTACATTATCTTTTGCTTCACTATGCTTTGGATGCATTCAAATTTAAGCTAACCCTGCCTTTTAAACGGTTGTACTAGAAGTTACAATTCCATTATCACGACCCTTTTTTTTGGCATCATTGTCTGTTTCGGTCATGGAAAACTAGCCAGAGGATGACGTGGAGATGAGCATTCAAGGGTGTTTGTCCCCTTTATTCATATCTAAGCGGCTTTTTAATCTGAGTTGTTTACGCTTATTTGAATCCTGGGGGATCTCTTGTTATGATTGATCTTAGTTATCAAATCTTTTAGATAATGACTAGCGTACCTGGTCATGGGTTAGAGTCCCAATGGGGTCTGACATTATGGTAATAAAGGTTTTAGGATCTTGGTTATGTTCATTCTAAAACCGGGAAGGTATACAGTCTTTTGATCTCTAGCCAAAGAGGCAAACAATGCTTAAAGGACTGTATAAGGAAAACATGATTGACATTGCTTGGCCCAAAACTGGGAGGGTACACGTGAAGGATTACACTAGCTGTTAGTTGAATGATTGATAGCTAAACAATAGAAAATTAACGATAGTAATAGATAACCCCATATAAGAAAAACATGATTGACATTGCTTGGACCAAAACTGGGAGGGTACACGTGAATGATTACACTAGCTGTTAGTTCAACGATTGATAGCTAAACAATAGAAGATTGACCATAGTAAACCCCATATTTTGAATAACGGTTAAGCAACTCAATTTAAAATTAAAAGCCCTTTAAATCCGGCGAGAAGGGGACAAACACCTTGTAATGCTATGGTAATGGGTCCTGGTCGTTGTATGGATGATTTTCTGTGACCTGCTGATTATCCGTTAAAGAAAAAAATTTCAGGCTTTTCCTAAAAAAGACCAATGCAAGTTGAGAAAGGGTAGTGAATTGGTGATGCTGACATTTTGAAGTTCAGTGCCTGCTGTCCAACTTTCCCTTAATGAATAGATGGTCAATTTGGTCTCCCAATGTGTAAAATATCCTTCAATTACATCATGCTTCATGGGATTATTGTCATTAAATGTAGTTTTAAGGACTGATTCGATACTAATTCATGTCTTCTGATATTTCATTTTTTCAAGAACTAAATTGACAGTACTGCATACTCCTGACTAAATTGACCATTTACCCTTTAAATAGAACGAAACCACTTGTATATATGCATGTATGTATATATGGATACACACATACATATATAGCTTCATTTTCCCACATGTGACTTCAAAATAATGTTTGATGTACAAACCTTGACATGTTTAACATCTTACGCCTGCCCCTTCTCAATGTTTAGTTTAGTGTTTTAGTCTTATGATGATGATGGATGTCAGATAATTGTAGTTCCTACTTCTGATTTATCCAATGCCTTTTGCTGTATCTGATGCTATTGTCTGTTGATGGACGTTTCAGGTTCAAGCAGCCTATAAACGTGCCTTGTTTACGTTTCATCCAGATCGTGCATCAAAAACTGACGTTCGTGCACAAGTTGAGGCTGAGGAGAAGTTCAAGCTCATATCTCGCTTGAAGGATAAGTTTCTGTTGACTTCTTGTCACTAAATGCTAACAACTAATTAAATATGGTTGCCGGTATTTGGTGTTATAATTGAAGTGCCTTTGCTTCATAGAATCGTAGCTCCATTGTTTGGTATTCATATCTTCACTGTATTTATTAGTCTCCCCCGTCATCCCCGCCAAAATTTACAGCTGATAATAGGTTAATGGACTATAAATATGTGAAGATTTTGTTTGTTATTAAAAGGTGCCATTTTTTTCCGGATGGACAGTAATATTGATATTATTGTCGTCATATTGCTAATCATTTGCGCACATTTTTTTCAAGGAAAATACTTGCATTAAAATTGATCCTGACGAAAATCATACAGTTTGAGGAATGCACAACCTCCGCCAAACCCAATTCCATCATCAGGAAAAGATGTGCCTAGAGATGCCAAAAGACGAACTGGTTTATTCTGACCTACCAAACATGTTGACTGACAAATTTTGTAAAAGCTAATGTGTAATGGTCCAAAATTATAACCCAGTTTGGCCTCTTCCTTTTTCTTCAAGCAGAATGCTAGTAGTGAAGAATCAGATGAAGAGTCTGAAGAGCTAAGGCTTTGGCAGTGTCAAGACTTTGTTGAGACCCCAACATCTGCATGGTCCTTGGAAAACGCCTCTACAGTTTTCTCAGTCTTTCAAATGCGAACAAGCACTAGAGCGTGGATGATGATTCCTGATGCCATTATAAAAATACCAAATACTATCACAATCGTCTTTTTAAGTTAAGAAAAATTAAAATAGATTTAAATGCATTTTAATTAATCATTAACATTTAATCTCGAAAAATTATGATGGTGGTTAATGACTTGTGTGTTTTAAAGAAGGTTAATTGGCCTACTAGTGTTTGTGATATATAATATCCACTTGTAATATGTAAAAGTTATTTTCTAAAAACACTTTTTGTAAATTTCTCACTCAATGTCTCAGTGCTGTATATTTTGTAGACTAAAATGATATTTATTTCTTTTCTTTTAAAGTTGAGCCTGGCAGAAGTGGATATTTACGAATTAGAATTTCTCTGCCAAGCTTATGCATCCGCAAGTCAAAACCAAGGCTCTCGTATTCTGTATCCCCATGTTTTAAACTAAAACCTCCGTGGGGATGGTAAAATAACAACTGCCACTGATAAAATGCATTTTGGATTGCAATAGGTATACATTTTCAGATCTGGAAAATGTATCTGAGAATGTATTAATTCATTTTAAATTGTACATTTTGTAATGTACTTGTTTTTAAAAAAATAAGTTTATTAATATTGAAATTGAATACAGTTCAAATTATATTTTAGAATAAAAGGCAACCGTCTATATGAATAAAATCAATTATATGCATGGTTAATATATATGTGATCTAAAATACTTGCAATTTTTTAATATAAAATGAATATCATAACTTAAACTTCATAATCAGACTTCTTCTCACGCCGCCTTTAAGAAGAACGAGCGCATCGCGCGATCAATCGAAGGGGGAACGGGAACGCGAACGCACTACTGCTGTCTCTCATCAATCCCTGGCTTTGGATTCCACCATTACGGCATTGCCATTTCATCCTCACACCGTGGCAAGCATCAAGGAAATGCTACTGCTATGAGACCATGGAAACGTTTTTTTTGGTTTTAATTTTAATTTAGTTTTCTAGTTTCCTATTTATTTCTTTTTGTGTTTTGTTTTTGTCTTCTTTTTTATTATTAGGATTATGGGATAAGAATATGGATGGTTTCAAATTTATTGGGGTTGTTTAAAGAATCTAGTACATATTATAATTTGAAGATCATAACTTAAAAGCATGTGGCTTATGGTGTTGCAAGAAATAAAACATTTGCTAAAGTATTACACAATATTTGTGCAATCCTTCTCTCTCTCTCAGTTGTTTAAACCATGCATTAAAGAGGATATGATCTTTGTCCAAATCTCTTAAGAGGACTATCTTGCTCGCTTAGAGAAATGTAAAAATCATTTTCATGGTAGAATTGTCTTGTCCAAAGAAGATAGGTCTCTCATTCACTTGGAAGTTTGCAAGAAACTTGAAGGGGCTTAGAGGTCTTTTGACTCTTGAAAAGTTATCTCTCTCGGTAAAGGCTTTTATGAGTTTGCTTTCTGTCCTTTAGAAGACTTGAGGAGGGTTTTGGGAGTGGGTTCTTAGAATCTTTCTCCAGAGATTTTGCTTGGTCAAAAGATTTTATTCCTGTTACAATGAAGATGACGAAGGCTCAATGTTGGGTGTGGATCCATGGGCTCCCTATGGAATATTGACAACCTAAAGTTATCTTTTCTATTGCTAGAGGTGTTGGAACAACTCTTTCCTTGGATGATTGTACCATGAACAAAACAAGAGGTGTTTTTACAAGGGTTCTTGTGGATCTTGATATGCTTGTGGAGCTTCCTAGTCAATTATTGGTGGAACATCCTGGGTTTGCCTTTGTGGCTGAGATTGAGTATGAAAGGCTCTCCCCTTTTTGACATGCTTGTAAGATGATAGGTCATTCTTTCTCTATTTGTTAGAAACACAACATTGACAAACTTTCCACTACTGGCAGAAAACAAGTTTGTATAATGTTTCTAAGGCTAGATAGGTTTACGTGAAAAAACAATCCAAGGTGACTTTATCGAAAAAATCTGTTCATATTCAATCTGATAATCATAATGCAGTTGTTAATACGGTTGAAAAGCTAGCCAAAAGTTCTGCTGCAGGAAAAGAGGGATCTCTTAGCTCGGATGGGGTCCCATCTTTGGACCATGGTTGGGTTGATGTTTGTCCTAACCAAGGAAATAAGGGAAAATTTATCTCTATTGTTGGTTCCAATAAAATTTCTGGTGCTTTTAAAAATCCTCCTCTCAGGATTTAGTCATTAATAATGTTTTTCAATGTCTTGAAGATGATGCAGATTATGTTGAGGGTGCTCCTAACCTGGGGAAAGATGGTTCAAATGATATGGTTGTTGTTAACTTAACAACAAAGGTTGGCAAGGATTCTTCTGCTGATATGACTCCTATGCAGGTTGTAGAGGATTCTCAGGAAGTTGTGGGTGATGATGTTAATGTAGATTTTGTTGCCCCTAGGTTTTGGTTACTACAAAGAGGAAGAACCAATTTCAGGAGGAGCATGTTATGCAAACCTCTCCTGCTTCTACCACCTCTGGAATTGGGGTTTCTAATGCTTCTCCTCTTAGTCCTACAAGGAATTGAGGGCAACTTTCAACAGGTTTAGTGGTTGTTTTAGATGTTATAAAGGGCTCTGCTGATCAGGTTTTTATAGGTTAATTTGTTAATTGGATTTCTACCTCTACGCACATTTTACCATCTGTATTTGATCCAAAAGAACTGGTTGTATCTAAATTCTGAGAGGATAGGGTTGAGCAAGACTCACTCAGTGAATTTGAGGAATTGGGGGAAGATCATGTGCAGACTGCTAGGAAGCCTGGAAGGCCATGTAAGCATGCCTTTAAAGGTGTTAAAAAGCGCTAAAGCGGGTCCAGCTAAGAGTAAATGATAGATTTGAAAGTTTTTTTTTGGAACATCCGGGGAGTGGCCAATGATAGATCTTTAAATATGCTTAGAAATATTCTTTTTAAGCATAAACCTCAATTTATTTTCCTTGCTGAGCTTATGACTATTTTTTCTGAAAAACATGCTTTATTTTTTCAAAACTTGAACTATTTGCTTTGTGCTTCTAGTAATAACTCTAACTCAGTTTCTAGGCTTTGGTGCTTAGTTAGGAACGATCTTGTTTTTAATGTTATAAATTCTAATGCACAATATATATATATATATATATATATATATATATATATATATATATATATATATATATATATATATATATATATATATATATATCTTACTATATAGTGGAAAGTTTTGAATGTGGCAGGTGTTTATAGGGCAATTTTTTACTTTGCTAGAAGGATTCTTTGGTCTGATTTAAATAATCTTCAAGGACCATGGTGTGTTCTTGGAGACTTTAATCCTTTCTTCTTTGTCGCCGAAGCTAGAGGAGTTTCTTTGCCTAATAATTTATCTTGTGCTGAATTTCATGATTGGATTAATTTGAACGAGCTCTTGTCTATTCCTTCTTTAGGCGCTTCCTTTACATGGTCTAATGGGAGGCTGGGTAATCAAAGGATTGAGAGGAAGCTTGATAAAGTTTTTTGCAATTTCCCTTGTTTAGATACTTGGTACAATTACAGGTATAAAATTTTGGTTTGTAATTGTTTTGATCATCATCCTCTTCTTGTTAAGTTTGCTTCTTCTTTAACATCTAAAAAACCCTATACTTTTAAATTCTTTAAAATGTGGTTACAACATCCCAGTTGCAGACAAGTTATACAACAATCTTGGGATGAAAATGTGGTTGATTGTCTTATGTTCATCCTGCAACAAAAGCTCAAGAGGCTAAATTTATCTCTTAAGGACTGGAACAAGAATGTTTTTGGGAATGTCCATGAAGCTGTGATTGATAAATAAAATATCCTTCTTTCTTTACAACATCAAATTCAGGTAGCTCACCCTGCTGAGATGGATATGCTTCTTGTTCAATAACAACAAGCTATGCAAAATCGTGACATGACTCTGGATTGTCAAAGTTTACCTATAGACAAAGATATTCAAATTAGAGGTCTTTCTTTGTGTTTTATGTGCTCTTTGTGTAGGAAACAAGAAAAATATTTTTTTCATCTTTTCTTTAATTGCTCTGTCACCTCCCAGATTTGGAATTATATCAAACAGGTTTTTCCAGAGTTCTCTAATCTTTCTATTAATGATATCATTGATTTCTAATGCTTGCAAGGAGTCCCTTAGTTAATCTTGTTAGGTTGACAATTATTACTTACTCTATTTGGATGAAATGGAGGATGAGAAATCATGCTAGGTTTCAAGAAAACATTTTTATGTGCTCGACTATCTAGACTATTAAAGGTTTTACTAGAATGATGGGTAATTCTTCCAGGAAACACATGCATAATGACATTGTTGACTTCTCCTAGTTGAAGTTTTTTGATATCACCACACATCGTCAGAAAGAAATCTCTTCTATTCAGGTTATTTGGAAATTCTCTCATATCAATTGGGTGAAGGTCAACACCGATGGTGTTGCTAGGGTGTCTGGGTTTTTTGGCATGTGGAGGTATTTTGCGTGGTAGTAGGGGTTTGAATATATATGTAGTTTCTCCTCTTTCATTGGGGTACAAAATTCTTTTTATGCTGAGGCTATGGGAGCCATTTTGGTATTAAGCTTGCTTGGAGTAAAGGCTTCAAACGTATTTGGCTTGAGTGTGACTCTTCCCTTCTTTGTCAAGCATTTAGTTCGTTTAATCTCATTCTTTGGTCTTTGAGAGAGAGATGGAGAAAGTGTATAGAGATATGTAAAGAAATTGAGTTCAAAGTTTCTCATATATTTCGTGACGGAACCATTGTGCTGACAAGTTGGCTTCGCTAGGTCTCAAGAATAAGTTAGATTTTAAATGGTAAGATGATTTACCTGTTGTTATTAAATTAAATTTTTTTCTTAATAGGTATCAACTCCCTCTTTTTCGTTTTGTTTAGCTTGGTTGAGAGTATTTGTCATTTTTTCTTGCCATGGGTTTGGCCTAGTCTCCCTATGACTTTGTATCTTTTCTTTTTCCTTTTAATAATATGTTTCATTCCTGACATATGATTGTTAATCTTTGAGGTGTCATCCTAGTTGAGATGTCAAAGTTCATAGTGATGTCTAACATGAATTTATAAAAATAAAAAAACTTAAACTTCATAATAGTATGTAGATAACAATATATGATATGTTTGTAGTTAGTATGTGACAATCATTTTACAATTTCACTTATATTATTTTCAAATCTATAATGTATTTGGTAAGTAACTTGGAATACATGAAAGCACATATATAAAAATACTTAAAGAAAATGTGAACTCAGCACATATCCTATACATATAACTCAATATAGATTAACTATGATAGTTAAAATCTATATTTTAATCGTAAAATCGTGGAATCGTATATACTATTTACGATTCAAATTCCATACAAGATCCTAGGAGAGTTTGATCGTCAGAATCTTCAAATAAAATCATAAAAAATTTGTTGCGATTTTTTTTCCTAGACTGACTCTTCACCTTCTTCATTGAATTGATTTAGTCCAATCTAATTTTAAATAGAAATTAATGCAATTAAAAAGTATATTTTGGCATGTGTTGTCAGCGTGACACTACTCAATTAAAATTAATGTAATTAAAATATAAAACAAGTTCTAAACCCAACTAAAAATTAATAGTCTTTTTGTTTTAATGATAAACACACTAAAAGAACATTTTAATATATTAGTAATCATGTATCCCATATCAAAAAACAATTCTCCATTTGTCTACATTACCTTATGAAGACATTAATGTCTGTTAGAGAATTATTATTGTAGCGTAGAAGTTGGAAAAAGTGTGTAACGTGTGCTATAACTTATTGTTAACATCTCATCCACCAATAATACGTTTTTATATTGATCTACCTATTCATATATTGTGATAAAGCTAGTCTAACATTATAATTGCTTTAATGTTTGACTGTTGTTTTCCCCCTTTCCTTGCTTGACCTCCATGTAGAAGAACTATTATATATAGAATGATTGACATCAACATGCTCATGATATGAGGCTCATGCTTTGTAGATCTCACAAAACTATTTGATTGACATTTTTTTGGATCCTTTGGTTTTCACTTTATTCATTAGTGCACACACTTATGTAATATTTGGGTATGCAATTTCACATAACTTGCTCTTAAGTATCACTTTTCCTACGATGTCTACTTCATTAAAACAATTCGAAATAAACATCAAATTCATGTTGAATAGACGTCTCAGAGGATGAATCACATAATGGCATATCAGAAAAACTCAGTTTGACCAATATAACATGAATTACATTTAGAGTATGCTACTGAAGTCATATCTCGCTAATTCGCACGCACAAGGTAAACCGTGAGTATGTCTGAGTACACAACCACAACACTCACTATCAATACCAACATGTCTAACTCGATCAAAATCCTCAATAATGTATGTCAAAGCATATTTAAAACAAACCATTGCAACTGTTTATATAAATTCACATTAAAAGTGTAGCTTACAACGTGTAGACTCTTCTTAAAGGATACCTTAATTTTCTTATGTTACAACCTTATAACATCATTGACTGCGTCCCAATAGGTACACAAGTCTCCCATACTATTTTGAAGAAGTTCTAATGAGTGAATTCTACCCTGTGATTAAGGATGGTAATGTAAGTACACAATAACTAACAAATATTGAATCAACGAGTTTTTTCGTTTATTAACAATAACTAACGAATAAATACAAAATAATATACCAATTCAACGTTGTCTGCCCCAAATACATCACCTTGTTTGTCCATGTTTTAACAAATTTTTTTCTTATATAGAATAATTCATATGTCGTTCACATAGTCAAAAAATATTGACCATGATGAACAAACAACTTCAAAATGTTTCACACATCCCACAAATTCATCACAATATACACAATCCATCATGAAAGTCAATGCATCCATAACAACTTCTCAATCCTGCATAGAGTCCACTAACATCTTGCACTTTGCTTTAACATTCTTATTAATGTGGAATTGACACAGAAGGTTAGAAGTTCCAGGAAAGATAATATTAATTGAATTTATTAAAGCAAGATCTTTCTCACTGACAACTACTTTAGATAACACATTCATCCTAAAAAACAACCCTTTTAAGTTTTTCGATGGACCAAAAATGAAGTTATTTTCTCACTCACTTTCTAACAACACAAAAGCAGAGAAAGTCAATCACGTGGACATCACATCAACTATCTCAAACGAAGGCAACCTGTATTTGTTGGTTTTGTGTTATCAACGCCGAATGCAATCAACAATTTAACCAAATTAGGATGTCTCCAAAAAAGATCTATAACAACCTGTGTTGACTCATTACACTAACTCTGACAAATATAATTGTCATGCTTTAACAATATCAACATCATTAACTACTACATTTCAACTCTAGATCCTCTACATTTCAACTACTACATTGCTTATTGTCATGATTTTGTCCTTAGTGTGCTATTTCAAAGTAAGTAATATGTTTGGTGGCTTTACTTAACTCTTAATCATGTCAATAACTATGGAATGTTCAATCCATTTTAATTTGTCAGCATAAGAGTAACAACTAATATATCAGCTAATTCATGGTTGACTCTCACATATTACCTTCAACACCCATCATTTTATATTATGAACTAATTTGCCCAACAATTTAATAGGACAATCACATTTCTTATACTAGCTATAGTGAGTTCCAAATCGTTTTTATATTTTGTATACTTATCATCCCTTTCAAAAGCCTAACAACACATACATCTTCTTTTCCTGTTGTCCTTTTAATTTATCAAACCTCAAAATGATAACTACAAAACCTAGTCCAAAAGTCACCTTATGCACCTATTGAAGTAATCATCTCATGTACCAAATACCTATGTAAATATATTACAACTTAATGTATCTCATGTGGCACAATTTTTACACAAATGAATGCAATTGTAAATAGTCCAACATAATCTCCTCTAACCAATGTCACAAACTTCATTAAGTTTGACTCATTAATGTCACACAATTTATCTACTTAATTGAATATTTTGCTTTGAAAGTAGGATTTCATCTTTATATTCAACACCATTACTAAATACATAAAGTTTTATATTAAAATAAACATACAAAAAGTTAACAAGAATATTAAAAAATTCATATATTTTAAATTATGAGTTGTATAATCTAAAATACAAAATATCTATAAAAAAAAATAAGAACATTGTTGAGAGTGGGATTTGAACCCACGCCCTTTCGGACCAGAACCTTAATCTGGCGCCTTAGACCAACTCGGCCATCTCAACTGTTGTGACAAAAACCTTCAAGAGTATTTTTAATATAATCATTTAATAGACGAAGATATGGAGAAAACAATAAACTATTTTGTTGGCTGAGGTCATTGCCATCAATTCCCATAAGCAGGGATTAACATAGCTACCATTTCTACAAAGAAACAAATACAGGCACTGCCTTGGTTAAATTTTGTGTTGGTGCAACTAGAGGACTAAAAATTGTTATAGTTGTTCATATGTAATTTATTTTAGTAAGAATAATCTGACATAGTATTTCTCATTTACTCTTTCAACATGCACAATTATATATATATATATATATATATATATATATATATATATATATATTGAAAAAAAAAGGAACTATGAAGGTGGACTAAATACATTACACATTACCCTTGAAAAAGTATGTAAGACAATATTTTTTCCTTTCATAATTAAAAGAAAAAGACCGTAAATGTAATAAATATCAAAATTGTAAAAATTCAATGATTATTGTAAATATTGAAAATGTTAAGTTTTTCTTAGCATATGTTTAGGAGTAATTTTTTACTTTAAAATCAAATCAAATCAAAATTAAATAGAAATTATTGAGAATTTTATACATTAATAAACTATTTATACATTGAGAAGTTTATATTATATAATAAAAATGCTAATGTTTATATTCAATTTATTTAATGGAAATTATTTCATATAATAAAATTGAAAATAATCTCTGCGAATTAGTAGTTTCAAATAACTAGATTGTATTGTTTTAAGAATGTTATAGTAATTAAATAAAATCATGTTTTGTGACAACTTTATTCCTAGTTTTAGTTATTTCTCTAAGTTTTTTTACCATTTCTAAACAAAATACGGAGAAATAACTATTGGGTGGTATTATAATTTCTAAAACAAGTTACTTAAAACTATTAAAAAGTCTAAAATATTTTTTTCATAAAAAAAAAATACATGAGAGTGGCTTAATAGGACATTTCGGTATAAATAAGACTTTGGAGATTTTCAAAAAAACATTTTTATTAGTCATACTATAAAACCATGTTTCAAAATTTTGTAAAAAATGCAATATATGCAAGAAAGCCAAGTCCAAAGTGTTAACCTATAGCTTGTATACACCACTTCTAATTGCTAACACTCCTTGGCAAGATATTTCAATAAATTTTGTGCTTGGATTTATGAGGACAAGGAATAGGCATGATTCAATTTTTTGTGGTTGTGAAAAAAATTTCTAAATGACTCATTTTATACCATGCTACAAAGTTGATGATGCATGTTTTATTACTAATTTATTTTTCAAAGAAGTAGTTAGATTACATAGACTCCTTAGGAGTATTGTATTTTATTGAGATTCTGAGTTCCTTAGTCATTTCTGGAGGACCTTATGGGAGAAACTTGGTACTAAACTTCTTTTCTCAACTACTTGTCAATTCCAAATAGATGGTAAAAAAAAATGGTTAATAGAACTCTGAGTCAACTTCTGAGATATATGATATACACGAATTTTCAAAGAGTGGGAAACACATATCCCTCACATTGAGTTTGCTTATAATAAAGTAGTTCGTGCTACCACTTCCCACTCTCCTTTTGAGATTGTTTATGGATTTAATCCATTGACCCCTCTTGATTTGTGTCCTTTTCCTACTCCAAAAAGAAATTATGTATAGTGATGCAAGTGAGAGAGCAAAGTCGATAAAAGATCTACATGTCAAGGTTAAAATAGAAAGAGAGGAAGATAGAAAAAATATAAAAAGTATGTAAATATAGGTATAAAAGAGGTCATCTTTCAACTTGGACAAATACCAGAGAGACAAACAAGAATGAGAATTGAGTCAAACCCACATAAGGTTACGCCACCAATTGAATACCTAACATGTGCACTTGAGAAAGGACCGATTTCCTAATCAATGAAAATCCAAGCTTCATGCTAGAGAAGATTGACCTTTTCAAGTTCTTAAAAGGATCAATAATAATGCTTATGAATATATTTGCCAGTAGATTTTGGTGGTAGCCCAAGGTTTAATTTTTATGATCTTTCTCCTTGTGATACAGGCTGATGCATGCCAAGATGATACTTCAAAAGGAAAAAGAAATTGTTGAAGAGAGAAGAGAAGACAAAAAGAATAAATAAAAGAAGCATGACAAATAAAGATGTAAATGAAGAAATAAAAAAGAGAATAAATCTTAAAGCTTTTGGAGGAAGAAATTAGAAGAATGAATGTTTGTAAATTGTAGAAATTAGAAAGAGCTTGAGAGAAGTACAAACTTGAGAGTAGGAATTTGAGAGATTTGGTTTTAAATTAGAAGTGTCTTTTGGAAGGCTTAAGTTGGCACATACACCTCACATGGGCTACTTAAGTCATCTTTGACTCTTCAAAGTTAAAGACACATTCATAGTATCAAAACTCTTAGACGTACATACATTGCAATCATTACATTCTTTGTATTTTAGTAACTACCTAGTGTATTGATCCATGTACATGCATTGTAATCATTACATTCATTGAATCTAGGAACCAACCATCTGCATTTCCCTAATTACATGAGATTAGTGTAGTTAATTCCTTTTAATGACTTTTGGAACTCCTTGGACGAAATACTTTTCCATAAAGGAGTGTCCTCTCTTGTGAAAAAATAGTAAGATGATATGGATGAGAATTAAAGTTTCCTTGAAAGGTTTATTTGAGAGAGTTGAGTGAGAGTTTCTCTTTTCTTGTTTTGAATCTTATCTTGAGAAGCTTTCTCAAGAGGTGGCTTGCTTTGCACTTATCCTTGGAAATTCTCCTTATGGGTGATGTGTTCATCCCATTTCTCTTTCTTAATCCATTTTTACTTTCATTCTTTTCCTTGTTCTTGTTTCCTTATACATTTTCTTGCAATATCGAATGTTAATGCTTCTATGTGCGCCCATTAAATTCTTCTTCCATGTAGGTCTTGTTCTCCATCTCTATTTGAGTTGATCTAGATCATAAACACCTTCAAAAAAAACCATATCAAGGGCTTCAAATTTTGTGGATGAATTCTCTCCAAGATGAGGACGATAATACATATGAGGATGAGACACTTGATGAACAAGAGGAAGAGAAGCATGAAGGAATAAAAATAAGAAGCATGGCTAAAAAAATAAAAAGAAGAAATAAAGAAGCATTTTGAAGGAGAAAAAGCAAGAAGAAGAATTAGAAATTTGGAAGAAGAAATAAAAAGAATAAAGCATGTGGAGTTCTTAAAAATAGGAGAAACTTGAGAGAAGTAAAGAATTGGCGGGAAGAAACTTGAGAGAAGCTCCTTGACCATTGGATCTCTCCAAAGTGGAGCCACCCATGTGCAAAAGTTTCATGTCATCACTAGTCATCATCACATTCATTGTACTTAGTCAACTACCATGTGCATCTCCCTAATTTTAAGTAGATTAGTAAAGTTAACCTTAGTTAATTTTTTTTAATCTTTTTAACTCTTCACATTCCTTCATGACAGAAGTTTACATCTATATAAGGAGTGCTATTATTTGTAAAAATTTATAAGTAAGTGAATGAGAAATAGTCTTTGACGATTTTGAGAATTTGAGAGTGTCTTTCTTCTTGTGAATTCTTATCTTGAAAAGTTTTTTCAAGTGGTAGCTCTTCATGCACTCATCCTTGGAGAATCATCCCTAAGGTGGCGTGTTCTTTATTTTTCTTCTCTTTAATCCATTTTAGTTTCTCTTTTACCTCATTTTGTTGAATGGTTTTGTTCTCCATCTCCTTGTGAGTTGATTTACATATTAAACAACCCCTACAATCCATATTAGGTCCCCATGTTTCCTCAATTATTTCAAGTGTTAAAGCTTTGAATCCTTTCAATTATCCCACCTTAACCTTGTCCACATTACAAGCTATGAAAAAGTCCTTTCAATTTGCATGTATAATGAGTAATGGAATTTAGAGGCTTTTCAAGCCTATGGAAATGTTTATAACCATGATGTGCTGAGCGAAAACACTAGCTTAATCACTTGAGGGAGTGAATGAAACACATACTGTGATGAGAGCACCATTGTTGATTCATAGTCTAATTTGAGTGAAATTCTTGTCAACTTTGTTGTTTGAAACATGTTCTTTATTGGTTTGAGTCTTTGAAACTTTGATTGATGAAAGTTTTCTTTTACTCACATTATAGTTTTCATACCTTTCTTAACTTCATAGTTTTATGAAAAATCTAAAAAAAAAAACCTGCTTTAGTTTTTTCCCTTATTTTTGCTTGAGAGTGCAAAAAGTCTAAGTGTGGAGGTATGATAACACTTGACTTGTTCATATTTTTACAGGATAATTACATCTTCTAAAGGTTTCTTTTGTTCTTATTCTTTGTTTTTTTAATAGAGATTTGTATTATTCATGGAAAATAGGCACTTTAGTGTAAACTGTATTAATATTACATTTTTAGATAATTTTTTTTGTATTTTTAGATGAAAGTTTACACAGACAGTCTAATCTATTGTTTTATTATGATTTTTCTATAGATATTTGGAGCTTATTCTTGCCCAGTAGATTTCTCACTTAAGAGTTCTAGTGAAATATTTGGAAGCATGAAGATTGGAGCTTAGAACTAAAAGAAATAAGCATTAGACGATTGCAACAGTAGCATACTATTAGAAGTTAGATGGTAGTTTTGTAATTTCATATGTTGCATAGAAGTGGCCCGCTTTAGTTCAGCTTCTTAAGCCCATAAACTAACTCATCAAACATTATAAATAGGGAACACAAACACACTTACGACTTTAATTTTCAGTTTTCTATTTCTCTATTTTACACTTTCATAGAAGTAGATGGTAATTAGTTAGTTTTCTGTTTGTAGAGTTTCGACAAGTCAGTTTGTCTATTTGAGTTCGTCTTCTACTTTTCTATACTGCTTTTAATTCTATAAATTCATATTTTCGAAGTTAATTAAATTCTAGATGGGTAATAATGAATTTGAAACCATGTTTGACGACACTTTATTCAAGTTATTTTCTTCTTTGAATTCATTTTAGAATTTTGTTTTTGATTGAAAATGGTTTTCTTTAAACCTTCATATGTGAGAGCAAGTGTATCCAACATCGTTTAGTATTGACCATGGCATGCACCTTTGACATTTCTTCCTCGGATAAAGCACACATTATAAGGTGCCTACGTTTAGCGTTATTTTGACAGATGTATTTTTCCTCCTCTGTCATAGATTCAAAACTAAACATTTCTCCTGATTTATCAATCAATGTAGGTATACCATATTTAATGATATTAATTAACTTCATACCATTATATTGGATGCAACCAATCATCCTCATGTTCCAAAGCTCATAATTTTGACCCTTAAACAAGGGTGGTCGACCCACGTGTAGTTCATCTCCTTCCATTGATTTCTTGTAGGGTCATGCCTCAAGTCCTGTGAAGAACTAAACCTTGAGGTTAGCTCTAATACCAATTGTAGGAACAACAGGCTCCAGAAGAGGGTTGAGTGGAGCCTGAACTCAATTCGCTATAAATAAAAATGACCAAACAAGATCATCCAAGGCAATAATATATAAGCACGAGTGAAGCAGTTTTATACTGTGTTCACTCTAGTCTCTTGGGCTATGTCCAATTCTCTCTTGAACAAACCATTCAAGTGGTTCCACTATTCAGTAAATAGTTACAAACCTCTCCAGGTTATAACGAGTACACAAACCTCTCTAGATTATACCAGTCTCAATCTCCCCTTGAGATTAAGGTCACTCAAGATTGAAAGAAACACTTTCAAAAGAGATAACAATAAAAGCTCACAAGGGTTTACTTCACAATAGTGAAGAATTATAAAATGGTTTCATACAACCCAAACTATAGATGCTCTCAATAGCAGATTGACAATAGACACTCAGTAGTAGATACTCTAATTCTTCAATGGTATGATGTATTTCTCTTTTTTGCTTCTTCTTCTTGTATCCTTCAACTTGAGATTGTTCCTCTATATGTAACTTTTTAGAAACTAGCCGTTAGGATTCTTAAAAGGGACAATCTTGACCATCTAATTGCTAAAACTTGTCATCGGAAAAATAACTTCTACTCTTGATTCTGTATTAAAGTTGACTTTATTTTCATATAGAAATAATTTAAACTACATAAAATATCTTTGATTTGAAACAATTAATCACGTTTAAATATTTCATAATAATTTGAATAATTTCCATTATGAATGAATTTGAACGTTAAAACACAACATGCTATAAAATCTGATTTTGATATTTATGTGAAAGACATTTTAATTCGTTTTTCATATTTAAAAAATATTTTTAAAATATTTTCATCTTCTCTTAATTTTAAACAAAATTAATATAATAAAATCATAATAAATAAACAGTTATCTGAATTTACATTTCTGTACATACTCATCATGCTTAGAGATCTATAAATATTAGTGTAACATACATGTAAGTTCATCAAATACAAACACATACTTAGAGTATTGTTATCATCAAAACTTTATTAGATGATTAGATCATCTAAAGGGACTTTGGACTGTCTAATGATTCAACACAAACCCTAATTCCTTAGGTGAAAAAGTCTAAGCTTCTCTATTGACCGTCAATTTCTTGATCAGTTATATAGAAAAGACATGCTTTTATTACAATGATTTAAGACAACGAAAGAATAATGCTCTATTCCTAGATAGAACCCTTCAATAGGTTTTTCAATTCAGATATTGATTACAAATGATATTTTGCAATATCCTAAGAACCAATTAGCATGCCATTAATCAACACAAGTATTAAGTGCAGAATTAAAATATTGATATTGATAGGAAAAGACCTTATATAAACACAATATTGATTACATGAGAGTTTGGTAGGTTACATCTAACCACATTCCTATCAATGCTAATTACTTAATAGAATTACTTATATATGTAAAATAATCAATTACATAATAGTGATTGCCGTAGACAAACTTACTCCTTCCCTAAACTAATGTCCAAACAAAGCCTAGAAAAATAAAAGAAAAAATACATTTATTTTTATTTTTCGTATCACATCATTGAATCTCCTAGAGAATTTCCCTTGAAAGACCCAACATCTAGTATAATTCCATTATTCATATTCTCCTTAAATAAATTAAGTTTGGGGTTGGGAAAAAAAGAATTTGCGAAAACAGTAACAACAAAGAACAAAAAAACCAAGCATGAGAAAAACTAAATATTGAAATATAAATTGAATGGAAATGATTGACAGAACTAAACGAAAACTGTAAACAATTAGAATTGAAAACTAATGACAATAAAAAAAGACTAGAATTAAGATGATAGAAAATAAAATTACAATAAAGAAATGTAAAATAAAGCATGTGGTAGACTGTTAAAATGAAACTAATGATAAAATTAATGAATGAATTTAAAAGAGAATTAAAACTAAAACTGGAATTTAATACATCAAGTAAATGTAGAAAAATTCGTGAATCAAAAAAACTAAGGACAACCATCAAACTATTTAATTGACAATCATCTAACAGACTATCTAATAGTTATACCAGTATAGAACTTAATGTCTAATGAAAATGTAAATGACAAAATTATAAATTGCAAGAAATATAAACTATAGAAAATGTAAACAACGGAAATTGAAATGAAACCATAGAATTTTTTGAAGTGAAGAAAGAAAATGTAACAAAGACCATCTAATGAACTGAAGCTATAAAGTGAGAACAATAAATGGACGAAAATCAAAATTGCAATTGAAATGTAAATTGCATAAAAATAAAGTGTTAAAAATTAAAATTATAGAAACTATAAACTACAAAAAATGTAAACAACAAAATTGTAAATTGCAAAAATTTATAGAGATTGCAATAAAGAGAAGAAATTTTCATTCTAAAAAGACGTAACAATAAATATAAATCATGGTCAAGTTACCTCATACCTTAAATGCATGAAACCCCAATCCGAAAGTTGGAAAGATCTTGATCAACTTAATAAAGTGCGGAGAACTTAAAAACCCATGGAAGATAAGATATCTAAAAAGAAAGGAAGAGCATCATAGAGGGCTTTGAAAAGAAATGGACTCTAGTGCTCAAGACCCATGTGTGTCTTAGCATATGGTTGGAAAATGAGTAGAAGATGAGTTTACAAACTAAAGGGGAGACTTCGAGAAAGAAGATGCATAAGCTAAGGGGGAGCACCCTTCCAAGCGTCTACCTCGAGCTGCAGATATTCGTTACAATTTGCAATTCAGAAAGAGCATCCTACATTGGTTGAGTTGTAGATTTTAGCGAATCCTGCAACTCAAGGATGATTTCAAAAAAGATGTCAATCAGTAGATCAACCAATTTGTCACTCTGTTATGATCTATTTTTATGATTATTATAAACTCTACATGCTAACTTTTATTGTTTTAGGCACCATAAAAAAGCAAGAGAGATTCTTAGAACAAAAGTTCAACACAATGTAGCTTTGATTAAATAATTAAACCAACAAAACATATAGTTTCCTCTTATATGACAAAGATCATATCATATTAGCGCATTGTTTAGACGATAAGAGCTTATTGACCAAGCACAATGTCTAAATGTTAAAGTTTAAAGAACAAACAATAAAACACTATGCATATCTTTCACGTCATCTGATAAGCGTTGATAAATGTCAAACGAAAAGAGCATCATGAAGACCAACCTAGTCGTCTGATAAATAAGTGATAATGATTAGATGAGAAGCTCAACATAGACTCTAAGTTGACACAAGAACAAAGTATATACCTGAAGCTTGATTCTATATTATAGAGATTGTCTTCTATGTCCATCCACAAGAAGACTCATGCTAAGCAACAACATTCAAAATATTCTAGGACATGAGCTAAAATTGTTTTCTTAATCAACTTTCTTATACAAAGAGAGATTCAATTTTGACTATGGTGTTCGCTTTTACCATGAATTGGTGCAAAAAGATTATGATATAGAGGGATGAGCATTATCAATAATTAAGATGTTACACAAAGAAGAAACACATTTAAAGTTACATAAAGTTTATTTACTACAACGATCATATTCAAGCTCATCAGACACAATGACTAACTTATGAGCTTGCTTATGACAAGCTTGAATATGACTATTGCATTAAATGCATTCCATGCAACTTTAAATGCACTCCTTCTTTATGCAACATTCTTGATTGCTGACAATGCTCATCTCCCTAGGTATCATAACCTTTTACATCAATTCATGGTAAAAATGCACACCGTATAGGACAGATAGTTGTATCAGAGTTAAAAATCTCTTTGTGTCAGGAAGTTGATGAAGAAAACAACTTTAGCTCATGTCCCAAGAGATTTTGAATGTCAGGGCTTGGTGTGAGTCTTCTTGTGAACAAATGTAGAAAACAATCTATTTAATATAGACTCAAGCTTCAAGAATATATTCTGATCTTGTGTCACCTTAGAGTTTTTGTTGAACTTATCATTTGATCATTATCACTTATTTATCAACTAGTCTGATTGGTCTCTCCATTTGACGTTCATTAACAATTATCAGATGACGTGGAAGATCTACATAATGCTTTACGTTTGTTATTCAAACTTTAACAATGAGACATTGTGGTTGGTCAATAAGCTCTTATAATCTAACAAACAATACACTAATATGATATGATCTTCGTCTTATAAAATTATATGTTTTGTTGAGCCATGCATTTAAATAGTTTGAAAACATTTTGAAAAGTTTCATCTAATAAATGCAAACAAACAAAGTTTGATTCTAGACAAACACATTGTTGAACAAGTTTTCTAAAAAACTACTTCTCATAAATAATCGTTAAACACAATTCTAAATTAACAAATGAAATATCTAAAATATTTTTCAAAGTTTGTTTTTAACATATAACTCCCTTTTAACTACAAATTAATAACATATCATATTAAAAATAAAAGTTGAAAAAGATTTACACAAAATATTTCTATATTATCTCCTTTTTAATTACAAATTAATAAGATATCATATAAAAAATAAGAGTCGAAAAAATTTACGCAAAGTATTTCTATATTAATTTATTTGATAATCTAAATTACGTCTAATTCTTAATTAATATAATCTAATATTTTAGTAATATATATATATATATATATATATATATATATATATATATATATTTAAATAAAAGTTTAAGTTAATTTATTCTGACCGGTTATAATAATTTTATTTACACTCACTTTTTTAATTGCACAAATCAATTTCTCTAACTTATCTCCTAATTTTTTTTTTCCCGCTTTTCTCCCATTCTGCATTGTTCCCGCATGTATTCTGTTTGTGTTGTTAGGGCGTTAGATTCCGTCTTTTTCTGTATCATTCCCACATTTGTTCCGTTTGTAGAGTCCGTTCACAATACTGAGGTTAGGCTTTAGTCCTTTGTTTGTTGTATTTTGATTTTCCATTGAACTGCCTCTTAGTTCAGAAGTTGCTGAAATTGTTTCACCCATTGTTTAGAATATTGAAGTGAAGCATTTAATGTCGCTGCTTCTGTCAGGATCTCCTCCCCCTACTCTCAGTTCGCCTTTCGAGTAACGTTACCTCTCTCCCTCATTTTTTCGATTTTCGAATTAGGTATTTGTCAAATGTGTTTCATTAATCCTTTCTATCATGGAATATATTACTCATATATTACACAAATAATAAATATACGTTTGCATTTACTAAAATAATTCCATTTTCTTAATGACTGCATTCAAATATTGATGTAATTTACTAGGGAGAAAATTAGACAAAAAGATAAAAATTTATTGAAAACTAAAACATCATTCAATTTGATTTTTTCTTAAAAGTTATAATTGCAGTTATTTACGAATAGAATAAGTATTTGTTAATAAGATAGTAAACTAGTTCCAGTATGTAGTCATGTATCTGTCGGAGAATGGAAATAATAGATTTCTAAGGCTTCTAGTAATTTGGGTGGCGATTTTAGACGACTAATTGCTAAAGCAGTGTTGGGGTTTTTGGTTGAGGGAGACAAATTATTAGAAATATCTGGAAGAATTTTTAGACACCCACAATTCTTCTGGAATTTAGTAATATTTGGAATTATTGATCATGTAATTTAATCACTTGAGTAATAAAATATTTGGAAGACTCTAGTCATAAGCTAGTTTAGAGAGCTGTATTAGCTTCTTGTTCCTCTAAACTATCATGCAAGGAAAGGATCCTCTCTAAACTATTGAGGACCTCTCCCATAGTTGGCCTATCTGCACTTCTATCAGCCAAGCACTGGATGCCTATCTCCACAAACGCCCTCAGGCATTCTGGCCTAACATTCCCTGCTAAATGAGGATCAACTAATTAATCAATGCTTCCACTTTTGTAACAGTGCATGGCCCATGTGGCCAACCCAACTTTCTCACTTTCCTCTTCCACTGCCACAGGATTCACAGCTGCTCTTCCACACAACACCTCAAACAAAACAACCCCAAATGAATACACATCAGATTTTTGAGTCAGTTTTCTTCTCTTGTAGTACTCAGGGTCTAAATATCCCAAAGTACCTTTAACCTCTGTGCTAACATGTGAGTGGTAAAGTGAGGGAACTGTTCTACACAACCCAAAATCAGCAATCTTGGCTACCCAATTCTGATCCAATAATATGTTGGCTGACTTCACATCACGGTGAATCACTGGGTACCTTGTGCTAGTATGGAGATAATGTAGTCCTCGAGCTGCACCAATACAAATCTTTATTCTTTTAATCCAAGACAATGGCTGTTTCTTTTTCTTGTATAAGTGGTCAGACAGAGGACCCTCAACCATGTATTCATACACAAGTATCAGTTCATTTCCCTCTTGGCAGTACCCCAGCAGTGACACTAGATTCATGTGAGAGAATGAGAAAAAATTGATCTCATTTTGAAACTCTTTATATCCTTGACCAGAACTACGAATTGAGCGCTTTACTGCAAGAGCAGTGACTCCATCATGATTCATGATGCCTTTGTACATCTTTCCGAAACCTCCCTCCCCGATGACAAGATCTTCACTGAAGTTGCTTGTAGCTATGCTGATTTCTGCAAGTGTGAATTGATGGCAAAGACCTGAGGCTACTGGGGGTTGAATGTTTTTGTGAGTACTACTAGAATTTGATGGGAGTATATGACAAGTTCTCCACTTCAATTTTTTACTTGCTCTCTGGATAAGAATGAAAAATGTGAATAGCAGTCCCAAGATGGTACCTAAAGTAGCAACAACCACAATAATGACACGTTGAACTTTCTTCTCTCTTTGTTCCCTTCTTAATTGAAACATTGCTGCAAGACTATGATTACCATCACTTATCTTCATTATCTCAATTCCATTCAGTATGGCATCAGCATATTTTGGGTTTGACTCCAAGTTAGGGTGAAGTGAGATCCACAAATCTTTCCTGCTCCCACTTTCCATAGGAACCATGACAACATAGTCCTTGTGCCAAGGAGTAAATGGTGCTCCGGCAGAAGCAACTACGTCCATCCTCTCCTCTGCTGTTTGGTTGTTTATGTACACTTTGAACACCCTTTGATTGGGCTCTGTTACTACCATAGAGATCTCACAGAAATGAAGCCTAATAAGGTACTTGAATCCAGAATCAACAGGGAAAGACCATGTTAAATTGTACTTCATGTTAGCATCTCCATCATTACCCATTGTCCTGGCAGTCCAATATAGCTCTCCTGGTGCGGAATAATTGTAATCCTTTGAAGATGAAGTAGTGTAATTCAAGCTTACAGTACGAGACGTTATATTGAGAACGCTTCCACTGTGTGGACCAGATATGTATCTAGAATCATCTAACCATAATCCAAAAGCATTTTCAGGATCAGAAAGTTCAGTAAAAACGGCAACCCTGTAAAACGTCTCTAGAGCATATTCCTCATTCGTCAATAAAATTTGCTGGTGCCCAAGGTAAGGAACAGGAACCTTGGTACCCGGAAAGTATATACTTCTGGGCACCGGGAATATCTCAATGCCATTTACAAAAGCAAATGCTTTGGAAATAAAAGGAGATGGAGTAATTGTAATGGTCAGTTTGTCTTCCCTAACATTGACTAAGAAATCCTTGGTGAAAAACATCAACTTGAGCTCTTCTGCAAAAACAGATGGATTAAAATCACTTACAAGAGTGTAAGGCCCAGCTTTTACAGAGAAATAAGCCTTGTTGGAGGGGTTCATCATCAGATATAAAGATGAGATAAAGTAAAGGCGAATGAATTTAAGGCCAGGAGAGGAAGGAAAGGAGTAGGTCAATGGAGAATGAGTTATTCTTGCTGTTGAGAATGGAACTTTTGGGGCATTAGACTGTTCCATGTTTGAGAGCAAGACTGTAGATGAGCTCTTGTCATACTCTGGAGGCAGGAAATTAGATCCACTATCTCCTATCCAATTTTCTCCATTGAATGATGATGCTTCATAAGAACCACAGTTTAGGAGGATTTTATCCGGGACATTAATTGGACCACAAGTGATTAAATGGGTGAATGGTAAAAACAAAAAGAGGTGCAGTAGTACACAACTAGTAATGCCATTCCTACTTGACTCTATTATGTAGGATTCCATCATGGTGATACAGGAATATGGCGTGAAGGCACAGATTACGAGTTCATCTGTAAAATTATGTTATCTATATAGCAAAGGTGTCCTCAGTTTGTTGTGTGGTCTAACTTTTTTGTATGGAAAGGTCAACAATGTCTTCTAGCTGGAGACACCCAACCACCCCCCTTGAAGAGTGAAGATAGATTGGCCTTTGATTATCAATATAATATTTCAACTTTAATTAAAAAAAAATATTAAAAACACCTTTTAGGACTTGTGGTTAAATGTAAAGTGGGAATGCCATGAATAGTTGTCATGCATTGATGGATATGAGTTGACTGATTGAATAGTTTAGCTGACTCCAAGCCCCTTCTTAATTTTGTTTTGCCTGGTTCACGCGGAGAGTTTCAGTGTTGGCATGTTGCAATAGACAATGCAGAAGTTAACTTATTCTGCAAGGACATCAAATCCTTACATAAGCTGTGAAGTTATACCGACATGTGTTTTCTAACATAAAATTTGACTAAATTAAATATGAAAATGGATAATATGCTATGACCTTAATTAGGTTAGTGTACTTAGCGATCAGAACAAGTATGATAAAAACAATCATATTTTTTCACATTTCATGAGTCGTGGTTAATAATAGTGAAGTAATAATTTTTCTGACTTTTGATGATTGCAGCTTTTTCAAATCCGTGGGAGCATGGATTTTTTGTTGAAAAATATTGTAGTCAATTTCATTAAAAAAAGTTGAAAGCTTTATCTCTTTGAAAAATAAATAATATAAAGGTCGTGAACATAATGAATAAAAATTTTAGTTTACAATGATAGATTTATATTTGTTCCCAAATAAAATTTATTTTCATCACGCAATTTGTGAGATCAAACAATAAAATTATTTTTATTAACACTTCAGATATTTTAGTATTCAAAGTTTAAAATAACGTAAATAAGAGAGTATGACTACTGAGTTTTCTTTAAATTTGCAATCAATCAGTATCATTTTTCAATGCTTGGTAGTTTCTCAATCTACTGGAATGTTAAAGATTATTTAATACTAAATATTCAATGATCTTTGATATATGATAAACCATACTTGATTGAACTATTTATTGATGAGATGTTGGCCTTACAATGCATGTAGAATTTCCCTTACATACTAGCATTTGCCATAAGCCATTTGTATGAACCAATTGGCCTGTTATTTACTGGAAAGTTCAGAACAGAGCTCAGAATTCCCTCACATTCATTTAAGTATGCTGCATATTAAGTAGAAGATATAGCAGTGGTAGCACAGTACAAATTATTTCTGGTAGTGTCTAACCTCCATAACATCTTCACGAAAATAGGAATTAGTCCAAGCTTTTGATTCCTACAACACATTTGAAATAGAAACCTTATAATATCTAAAAGCATCAAGGCATTTTTGTTTGGGGAAAGATCACAGTCAGCGACCAATAGGCATCATGATTTCAGAGAACTCAACCCCAGGTGTCAAATCTGAATTACCCTGCAGAACAACATTATCATTTCTGCGTTCATTTCCATTTGGGACACGGCCTTCATTTTTCTGAAGATGCATTGCCAGAACAAGGTTCTCTAGCACTTCACCAACAGATGGCCTCTCAGCCCCTCTTTCAGCCAAACATTTCATTGCAACTCCTAAATATAACTCAAAGCACTCCTTAATTATGTTTTCTTTCAAGTTGGGGTCAACTATTTGCTCCACATTGCCGCTCTCAAGGCACGACGTTGTCCATTCAGCCAAGTTAATATGCTCATCATCTTCACCTACACTTACAGCAGGCCTTGCAGTCAGAACCTCCAATAACACCACCCCAAGTGAATATATATCAGATTTCTCTGACAACTGGAGGCTTTGATGGCACTCTGGATCTAGGTAACCAATGCTACCCTTCACGTTGGTGGTGACCAAGGAAGGGTAACCTGCCTTTGACAACCCAAAATCTGAAATTTTGGGCACCCAGTTCTGATCTAAGATTATGTTGGTTGTCTTGATGTCGCGGTGGATGATCCTGTGCTTTGTGCCAGTGTGAAGGTAGTGCAAACCCCTTGCAACTCCAACGCATATCTCAAGACGTTGAATCCAAGACAAAGGGGATTGATCTCTCTGCCTCAAATGAAGATGATCATGTAGACTTCCATTGGCCATGAAGTCATAGACCAATATCATCTCCCCATCCTCATTGCAATAACCCAAAAGTAACACCAGGTTATGGTGCCTAAGTTGTGAGAGCAAACGGATCTCTGTCTCGAATTCTGAAACACCTTGCTCTGACATTGGATTGGCACGTTTAATGGCCACGTAAGTTGTGCCACCAGTGAGGCTACCCTTGTAAACACTGCCAAATCCCCCAGTGCCTATATGTAAAGCCTCATGAAAGTCATTTGTTGCCAATCTTATCTCTCGCATTGAAAATTGAGTGCAAAGTGACGACCTTTTTGCCTTTTCAATTCGACTAGGTGTGTGGACAGTAGTGAGACCGCACCATGACACGACCATTCTAAGCCTGATCACCTTTAACCTGAATAGGAGTAAGCAAAGGAGAATTGGTAGCACTACTGCAAGAAGTCCACATCCAATGAGGATGAATTTGAGTTTCTTCGAACTGTTATTAAAATGTGCAACATGGGGAGTCTTTGCATCTGATCCAGACAAGATGCTTTTGGGAGGGTTGAGCCCTGCAAGACTCTTATCACCAAAATTGCTGATTTTAAAGATCTCCACACCATTCAAGAAAGCACTATAGTACATAGGTTTAGCATCCTTGTATGGGTACAGATCAAGCCACAAATCCTGCTTTCCCTCATTAACATGGGGAACCATCACTACATAATCTCTGTGTACAGCCACTCCGGGCTTCCCACCCCCCCAAGAAATTACATCGACTTCTTCCTCAGCTGTTTGATTATTTAAAAATACGGTAAAAACTACCTGATTGATCTTTGTTATAACTCGATCAATTTGACAGAAGTGAAGCCTAACTAGATAAAGGAAACCTGAATCAACGGGAAAAAACCATGTCATATTGTAATTCAAATTTACAGGTTCATTAGAAAGTAACATTGAGCGGGATGTCCGGTAGACATCTGCTGGCGCTGAATATAGAGAAGCATTATCAGAATACAAAACCGGCATGCTCATATTAGCTAATTGAATGTCACTATTAGCCCCTAAAACGTAAGCTTCATCGGTGTCCCAACTCCGGAACATGCCCGTGTCGTATTTGGGTGGGATTTGCTCACTTCCTACATTCAATCTGTACAAGTTCTCCATGGCAGAGTCCTCATAAATGTACACAATGTTACCGTGGCCAACTAAGGGAAGGGGATCATCATCACCCCTCATGTATAAATTAAGTGGCATCGAAACAACTTCAATCCCATTCACAAAGGCAAAGGCATGAGAGGCATTATATGATGGGGACAAAGTGAGTAGTAAAACACTTCCATTTACATGCACAATGAATTCTTTCATGAAATAGGCCAAGTTGTAGTAATCCGCGTTGAGGGAAGCACTGAAGTTATGCAGAAGAGTGAAGTTAGCAGCACTTACTGATAAGAAAGCATTTGAGATGTTGAGATCCATGTAGGAAGCAGGGTAGAAGTGAAGGCGAATGAATTTGGGACCTGGGGTTACATTGAAAGTGTAGGTGAATTGAGAGTGAAAGATTCTTGCAGTCATATAAACTTCAGGAATAGATTGAAGAGTGTTAGGGGCTCTCACTACCAGGGACTTGGTGTCAGCATTAGAGGGAACATACGGTGAAACAATGTCACCAGTCCAATTCCTGCCATCATATTGTACAAATTCTGATGTGTTGGAACCGCAGTTGAGAACTATGTTCTCTGTAGGAACATAACTGCCATTATCAGCAACTGCAACTAGTTGTAGGTTTAAGAGATACGAGATAAAAATGTACCCAGAGCATATGACAGCGTTCATAATTCTCTGCATCAATATTGTGTCTTAGCAGAGATATTTGAGAATGGAAAAAATAACCAGCTTTAGCACTTTGTCCTAAATTCCTAATGCTATAATTTGTTTTTTCAACAAAAATTGCTTTCTTTGTCGTCAGTTTTGATCATTGACTTGTCCAGTAAAACTTGTATTTTCCTTACCATGCCTACATTGATGATACATTCCAATATCTTTCAAGTGGCCTTGACTAAAGGTGGTGTCGTTATTGTTAATTATTAATCTGCTGGTGGGTCATTTATTCAATGTGATTGACAATTTGTTACATGAAATTAAAAAACTCACATAAACTATTTAAATATGTATGCTACCGAATTAAATTCTTAAAATATTACTTCTATTATACTTTTGAAATTTTTTTGCACAAAATTAATCTGGCAAACGAATGTAATATTAACATTCTTTTATGAAATATGATACATCGAACATGCTAAAGGAGGAATTTCATGATTTATGTTTTTCAAATCTATGGGTGCATTGAATTAAGATTTAAAATACCACACGTATGTCATATATTAAAAAAAAAAAAAAAAAAAAAAAAAAAAAAAAAAAAACTTCCACGATACATAAACGTTTACTTAGACGTCAATTTGAGTAAATAAAATGTTTATTTTGGATATACTTTTAAAGATCCTTGTGAAGTAAATAAATAATAAAGAGGATTTGGTCGTGAAACTTTATTATATATTGATGTTTGTCTAAGTATTGTCATAACATATATAAAGATGTAATAATCATTCTCATTATTAAAGATGTAATAATCATTGTCATTATTATGGTATATGATTTTCATCCTTCAATGGTCACATAAGGGTGGTGACACCGCTATTCACAGTCTACTTCCATTTGACATTATAAAATATTATTATTCTATTGATATATAATATTTATTAATATAATATAGTGTTAAATAGGGTTATTAGGAATAATAGTGTCAAATTACTATTTTCCCAATGGATGATACTTAGTTTTTTTCAACTCAAAAATGTTTTTTTTTTTTACTTTGGTGTACTTTCTCAAATTAATATCTAAAATGGGTAAAAATTATTTTTTTACCAAAATGAGCAAAGTGTGTCATTTAGATAGGATTTCAAATTAAGAAATCTTTCCAACTAGGCATAATTTCAGGTAGGTCAGATAGAAGTGACATGCTGTTAATTCAATTCAAGACATTAATTAAAATCATTTTTATATGTACCATCATTTTTTAATTATTTGGCACTATGTTTGTTAAGTTAAACAATTAACTAAAAATTAATAATAATAATTAACAAAATCTTAAAAATAATTAAGCCACACAAATTTATTTTAAATTAAAACAATAATATAATGATAAGAAAAAATTTAATGAAATTCATATGAATTTAATTTAAATAATAATAATAAGAATAATTTTAATTAAATTCATACAAATTTAATTTAAATGATAATAATAATAATTATGAGAACAATAATTATAATTAAATTCATAAAAAATGAATTAAAATAATAATAATAATATTTAATAATAATAATATAATGATTATTTTCTAAGAAATAATAATAATAATAGTAATAATATTCTAACAAATCTGATTAAAATAATAACAATAATAATGATTACTATAATAATAATAATATAATAAATTTTATAAATAAAAAATTAATATTCAATAATATAATATTAAGTATTAAGTGATAATAAGTGGATCTAGTACAGTTGCAAGCCACTACAATTAATATTTTCACTTATCACTACGAGGAAATAAAGAGAGACTCTAACCATTATTGTATCAATTATTTATCACATCATAATAAACCAACTCTTTTAATAATAAAAATTAACAAATTATTATATTAATAATATAAATTAATAATAATAATTAAATAATATAATTAACAAAACCATATGAAAAAAATTAAGACATACAATATAATAATTTGATGATATTGATTTATTATGATGTGATAAATAGTTGATATTGTAATGGTTAGAGTTAGAGTGTTTGTTTATTTTTTTCTTCCTGAGTGAAAACATTAATAGTAGTGGCCTCTAATGCCAACTTGATCCACTTATTTATAAAAGTCATTATATTATTATTATAATAATCATTATTATTGTTATTATTTTAATTAGATTTGTTAGAATATTATTACTATTATTATTTCTTAGAAAATAATCATTATATTATTATTATTATTATCATCATTATTATTATTAAATATTATTATTATTATTATTATCGTTTAAATTAAATTTGTATGAACTTAATTAAAATTATTATTATTATTTAAATTACATTCATATGAATTTAATTAAAATTATTCTTATTATTATTATTATCACTATATTATTTTGTTTTAATTTAAAATAAATTTATATGTCTTAATTTTTTTTTTGTTACAACTTTTTTAATTACTATTATTTAATTATTAATTTTTTAGTTAATTGATAAAGTAACAAACATAATGCTAAATAATTAAAAAGATTATTGTAAAGAAATGATTTTAATTAATGTCTCTAATTAAAATCTCCAACATGTTATTTCATGTCACTTCTATCTCAGTAGCCTCAAATCATGTCTAGTCTCAAATCATGTCTAGTTAGAAGGATTTCTTAAGTTGAAATCCTATATAGCTGACACAATTTTCCTATTTTAGTAAAAAAATAATTTTTTGTCTATTTTAAACATTAATGTGAAAAAGTATACTAAAGTGGAAAAAAAACCCTCAAAAGTCACTCATAATTTCTATTTTATTGTAAAAGTTTATATTCACTACCATTGAACTATAGGGAAAAATACACCATGAAGGAAAATCAAAGAATTGGAACGCGAAAGGAATTAATGAATTCTTTATTAAAATACATATGCTTAGACTTTACATAATTATCAACTTAGACTTTACATGATTATCAACTTAGACATTACATAATTATCAAGAAGTCATTTTGATGATAACAATAATATTAATTTTGGTATATTTAATGAGTTTGTTAAATATGAATCATCTAACATTTTTGAAAGTCTTAATATGTACAAACAACGTCTTGTTAAGAATTGTTGTCAGATGACTAAAACAATGGAAGACATGTAAGTAAAAAACTTAAAGAAGTCTTTTGAAGAATCTATTAGATGACATATGTTTCTATGTCTTACAAAGAAGTATAAAAAAAGTCATCAATAAAAAACTACACCATGTGTCAACACCTAATTTTGTCCAAATAAATAAAAATTATTTCTCAACAAATTGAAAAAAAAGTGTGTTCAATTGATTTAAAATATATAAAAGAATTTTTTTAATTAGTTAAAAAAATAAAAATATTTTTTCTATTAAAAAAATAATAAAATCAAAATAAATGTTTTAAGGTTTTAATGTAGTTTGGGACTAGTCCACTAAAAAAAGAAGAAAATTAAGAAAAAAATGCGTACCTCTGATTATTTTATTTCCAATTTGAGGGTTCTTATTTTATTTTTAATTTGAAGATTCTTATATTTATTTTAATTTGCAGGTTCTTATTTTATTTTTAATTTAAAGATTCTTAGATTTATTTTAATTTGAGGTTCTGATTTTATTTTTTTTAATTTGAAAATTTTCGGATTTATACAATTTAAGAGTTTTGATTTGATTTCAAGATTTTTGGACTTATTACAATTTTAGGATTTTGATTTTATTTTCAATTTAAAGATTTTCATATTTATTGCAATTTAAGGATTAAAATTTGATTTTACTATTTAAGAATTTTGATTTTATTTTCACTTTGAAGTTTCGTACCCTACTTTCACACTATATATATTCACCCACACCCAAATAAAAAAAACACGTTGAGAATTCATTTATTTTTCTCTCTTTCTTCTCAACACATAAGAAATACATTCACAAAGTATCTCTTCCCATCTTTGATTCCAAAAACACCTCAACCCAACAAGGTTAAAGTTCCAACCCATAAATAACACAAAATGTATTTCATTCCATCATCTCTTTCTTTTCTCATCTACCAGAAGCAATTCACAATAGAAAATTATTCACAAATAGTCATTCACAATAAAAGTCATACATAATCAAAGTTGAGAGCATTAGATTACATAAGTATAATTTCATTTGCCTTTCATCTCTTACTCAATTTCAATTTCAATGTCATCATTCTAATAAATAGAAAAAGACAAAAAAGTGTAACAACCCTTCCCATCATTATTTGCACTCTTCTTTTATTTACCTACCACATTTTATTTACTCACCCACTAACTTTGCTGGTTTGTTTATATATATATATATAATAAAAACTAAGTTTGTGCATTTCACTCAATATCTCTATTATATTTTTGTAATTTTTTTATGAATACACCATCACCATATTTTGTTTTCTTTCCATATGCAATAATTAAAAAGAACTAATTTGTACATTATAACTTGTAAATAATGTAAGATACTTGTATGGCCGTACGCATAATCAAGTATTTAATTTTATTATTTAAAATATTTTCATATAATAGAAAACATTCTCGTTTAGTTAGAAACCGCTTTTACGCGTCTTGAAATTAATTCACTTAGCATGACTAAATTATCTAATGAGTGTTGGATTATCTAATGGTCTAACAAAAAAACTCTAACACCAAGATCTACACATAAGTATTAGATCAAAATGAATTCTTTTATGACGCTTATAAATAGAAGTTTTCACAACAAACACATTTACATGCATAAACTTTTATTCTTTTCATTCTTTAAAAAATGCTTATTGTGCTTGAAAAACATAGTATACTATATAACTTGTAAAAAAGAGTGCTTAATTTGTACGTCCTTAATGTTTGTGTGAAATTTGACTCTAGACAAGTAGTGCTTGTATTTTTGTATCCACTCGCTTGAGTGTGAAACTTTTTAAATAAAAATTGCTTTTTGTATAGTCTAGAGAGACTTTGTATATTTTTCCTTGAGAGATATGTACTCATTACTAAACTAAGGGAAGTTTAGTAGATAGCTTGAAGAAATTTACTTGGTGAAGGATCAAGTTAACCGTGAATGAATCAAGTATCACTTTCTTCACATAGAAGAAGGAGTTGAAGTAAGAAAAGTTGGTACAAAGGAGTATGTTAACCAAACTTGTTTATAAAAGCAAGTTCATGTACTGTTGAATTTTTTGAATGTTAATTCTTATAAGCCATCATTTAGTAGCATTGATATGAAGTTGGAAGTCAAGGTGGAGTTTTCTTTGTCATCTTGTGTTTTCTTATTCTAGGAGACCATCTAATAAACATTATTTGAGTTGGAGTATATATCTTTTGTAGCTGAAGTGTTTGTTTAATAGTTGTTATTAGATAGTTACTCTATTTGTTTAGTTAAAACTTTATGTTATTATGTCAATACTAGTTACACGTTGTTGTCCGTTTATGTAGTATGATGTTATTATTGTTCTTGAAAGTTTCAGAAAAAATTGAATAATATATTCTAATATCTATAATTTGCTCTTTTTTATAGTGCCATTTCTATAAATTTGTAAATTAATGTATTTGATTTTTTATGTGTTCATTAAGAACTTGTATGTGCTTACTAAGATCTAATTAATAGATATAATTATTTTTTCTCAAATATAGTTTGATACGTACTCTAGATCGTTTATTATTTTTACATATATCCATGACTTCTTGAATTAATACCGACAAAATTAAAATTTTTTTTGAGTAATAATTTTTTCCAAATTATTTCAAATTAAATTCTTACCATTTTTGTTGCTAAGTGGTCATTCATCATTTTTATATGTTTAAATTTGAAGGTCACATTAATTTTTAATTTTGTTTATAATAATATTTTCAATCTGTTTGATGGTTTAGAAAGAAAACACGTTTTACATCAATTTTGTGAATTCCTCAACATCAACATCAAGTTAGTACCGTTAACAACACTGTACACATAATAGTATTACTCCAAAGTCAATGCAGTAGCTATTCTTGATGTACACTAAACAATCAAAATTGACATAAAGAAAAAATGAGTTGTTAAGCCCAGCGAATGTTTAACTTTTCCAGAATGAATGCTCAACTATACGCGTCTAGTAGCTGGAGACAATCAGAAGATATTGAGACACTGGTTGCATAGTCAAAGCAAAGTGTCATGTCCTAATATTATCAAATCTCAAACATTTCAAAATTTCAGTACATTCTGGAAACTCAATCTCCAAACATATAAATTGTAAGTTTCTAGAACCAATTTTTCGAAAAAAAATGTATTTTTAGAAATTAATCGCAAGGGAAATAAAGGAAAGTAAAAATACAATCCCCTGTTTCTCTGAGAATTGAACTATGTTTGAATAAGTTTCTCCAAAATGATTTTTTAGGAGAGCAGATAAAAAGAAAAAATAAAAAAAATCATAAATTGAAATTAGTTTATGCTAAATTACCGGTCCTCTCATACATATTTCTCTTAAAGTCTCTTATTCTTATTTTTATCTTATGTCTCTTCTTGGAAAAACTGGTTGGAATTTGTCCATTTAATTTTGCACAAGCCTTAGCTAAGGTAAATTCTTCCTGCACCATCATGTTTTTTTTTATCCCAGATTACATTATTCATAATATAATTTTTTTTTATATTATGTAATGGGAAATTGAATGGCAAAAAGAGAAATGGTGACTCTGGTGATTCGAGCAAATTTAGAAAAGGGGTATAAAATCATTGGATAACAGGTTTCAGTGATTTAATTCGACCAATACATTTTTTTTGTTACAGTTCGAAGTGTAATTTTTTTTTATGTTTCGAATTATAATTTAAAATGCAGTTTTTTTATATTTTAAATGGTGTAATCTAAAATAAAAAAATTAGAATATTAGATTATGTAATCTTAAATACATATAATTTATAATTAATTTTTTGTGTTTTTAATTATATACAAATAAATTATACAATTTAAAATATTCTTATTTTTTTATTTTAAATTATACCATTTGAAATAGAAAAAAAATTATATTATAGAGATTAGATAAAAAATATGAAGAGGATAAAACAGTATTTTCCTTTTTCCTATCAGAGTGCTGGATGAAACTATAGAGGTGCAGGAAGAAGCAAACCTTAGACAATTCAATCTTGGCCCAACAAAAATAAGACTGGGACATGATGTTTTCTTGGGCTGCAAACAAGACACAAAGTTAAATGAGCAAAAAATTATAATAACGGGGACAATTTTTGTTCTCTCCTTTATTTTGAAAAAGTGTTTTAAATTTACGCGCGTATGTATAATAACAAGTGATTATTATATTAGTCTTGAAATGATAATAGTGAGCCTAAAATATGAAAAAGAAGTGGGTGTTTAAAACTAATAATTGGGAGTCATTTCTATTGATGTTAGATGGTTTGTGAATTATCCTTGAGTACTACTACAAGTCTTTTTGGTCTAATTTGATGTACCACCCAATTCAATTTCTAATCTCGTGATACAACTGTCATTTTGGTTCGTAGCAACCAAGTCAGCCAATGGTTGTCAAATTCAGAGGTTATAATGGTGTTGTTAAATTCAAATATTATATTGTCTTACTCTCGAACTATCTAATTCACTGATTGTTTCGATTTTATGAATTTCAAGGATTAAATTATGGAAAAAATTTAGAAAAATGTCAAGAATGTAACTTTTTCATATAAATTTTGTGTAAATTAGAGTGTCAAGAATTATAGTATATTTTACAACTCATTTAATAATGTGATAAACATAGTTAGAAATTGAACATTAAGTTTTATCCTTTATTTAACTATTATCAAAGTTAGTGTTACTCTTTTGGAATTTGTGAACTAAATTGATGTATGCTTGTAATTCCAATAAATAAATTAATGTGCTACTTCATATATAAATTTTTGCTTATGTGGTTGAACAATTTTTATTCCAAGTATCTTATCTAGTATATGCTTAGCCTAAATCTTAAGATCATATTTTAAATTTCAAATTTTAAACTTAAAGTTCATAGTATCATGTCATATAATAATTAGATAACATTTTAAAAGACAAATGGGCATTTATCCATGATAGATCTATGAAGTGAATCAACTTTATCATTAAAAAAATTTCTTTCTTAATTATGATAATATATATTTGCTCTAATAAATTCATTATAAATAAAATGAGATGACAATCATTATTACATTTAATCATCTATAATCTAAAGTAACAATTAAGACATTATAAAATATATAAATCAAGACAAACACTTGTGGTGCTGACATTTGACAAGAGGAGCACGGGAGACAACAAATCCAACAAAGGTCCAATTAGTTGAATGATTCACATTTAGGTTAGATGAATTATGGTGTGATGGTGAGAAGTTCTAAAAGTTTTACTTGTCATATTCGAATGTATTTGTTGTTTGCAAACATGCGTATCATGATTTTTGAAATGTACATCCCTCCTATACATCTTGGAACAAGTATCTAAGGTGTATGAAACATTTTTTTAAGAACTCATATATAAAGACTATTTGCCATGTTCGCATGTGCTTGTTGTATGCAAACATACATACCACAATTTTTGGGATGTACATTGTCCTCTACACTTTGGAACAAGTATGTAAGGTATATGAATGATTCTTTAAAGAACTTAAACATGAAAACTATTTGCCAACTTATAACGAATCAATTTTGTGCTCAAACTCTTAAATGAAAAGAGTTTCAAAGGGTTGGTGAAAGTTAAGCTAAATAAGAACCAAAATAGATATTATAATAAAGTCGTACTAAAAAATGTTCCTATTACCACCACATACCAAAATAACATATCCCAACATTGTTCTCACATTCACTTCACATCATTAATTTTTTTTTATTTCAACTAATTGTAATTCAAGTACCATGTAACAATTATTTGATCAATACAACTTAATTAATTTTTTTTTATTTCAACTAATTGTAATTCAAGTACCATGTAACAATTATTTGATCAATACAACTTTTGTTTATGTCTTTGATACAATTATTATTTCTTGTTTTTTTTGTAAATTGTAATAATATTTTAAAAACAAGTTAAAAATTTTAAATAAGAATCAATTTCAAGTTCTTAACCTATAATTAACATAACTTTTAATAACACTTTAAAATGATGTTATGTGTATAATATTTTCAAAATCACCATTTTAGTAATAATTTTTATTGCATGAAAGAAAACAATAACAATAAATGTAGTCCAACTTCACAATAAATATTTTGTAAATAATCCCTCATTTAGTATAGGTTAAATCTAGTGAATCCATGATTTATACTATTGCTTTAACAATACACACAGATCATGTTTATCTATCACTAAATTATTTTTGAATTATAAATTGAACCATGTTTAAAATTAAAACCCTCCACCTTGTTCAAACAAAAGTTAGCCCCCAATCCATAATATTCATCTTTATATAAAGCAATTTTGTATTATATATACTAAGAATTGTTTCTATTATATCCCACATTTATGTTTACTAATGGCTAAATCACACAAAATGAGGAAGGTGTCTAATTTCAAATTATTCTCCTAAATTATTTAGGATCCATGCAATTGAAACATCACTAATTTGAAGGAAATAGGTTGCAATGCTTTGGGGAATCTTGAAAGTTGTATTATGGTCAACCTAAAGTCACAAATGAAGATCTAATTAATTATAATGCTTACTAGAATCCTAATTAATGTCCATGTAGCACAAATGATTGTTTGTAAGTCTCCATTTCATTTTAATATAATAATTGCACTACATAAATTTAGAAGATTTATAGAAGAATTTGCCATGTTTCTAAATCCACCTACTACAAACTCTTTCACAAATCCTAACATCATCACTTTCAATGAAAAAAATACTTTACTTTGGATGACTTATTAGCAACCATAATAAAAAATCAAAATGGTTATGACAATATTACAAATGTTACGACCCTAAAATAATGATATAAAAAATAACTGATCTTTCAATGCACTATTTTACAACACTTCGATTCGCATTGTAAATAAAAAATCATTCACAAATCAGTATAAATCAAAATTAAAGTTGACATGAGACAAATTATCAACCATTAAAAAAATAAATAACTTCTTCATCCAAATATACAATGTGAATAATTATGAAAATAATATAAAATTATTTGTCTAAACTAGAAATTTCTACATACCAATACTTAGAAATCCGTCATGACAATTAAAAAGATTCACACGATTATCTTTTTAATTTAAATTATGTAGCTGTTCTTTCAAGTTCATTTATTTTCCTTCCATGTAGGTTTACCTTTAAATAAATAAAATTTCAATTACTCTTATGTAAATATTTCATTCTATTTACATTTAAATATTTCATCATTAAATATAATTTTATATATTCTTTAAATTATTATTTTTTAACTAAACTTAAATTTATTATACTTCATTAAATATAAAAAAATTATATGCTAAATAACTAATTTACGGAAATTAAATGTTTATTAATTATAAATTTATTTAATTTTTTGAAATATTCTTTTACATATTTAAAGTTAAACATCCCACTACATTGTTTATTAATAATTTTTAACTTTTAAATAAAAAATTTATAAAAAAATTATTTAATATTTATTTAAAATGTAATTAATAATTTATGAAAATTATTAATTTAAATCTAAAAGAATTTTATATTCGTAATAAACATTTTAAATCTTTAAGTACTCATTTTAATTTTTTATTATGATTAATTTTCATTATTATCATAATAGACATAATATTTTCTGTTTTATTAAATGTTTTTTTTTGTTATTATTTATTAGCATACACACAATTATTAAAAAAGTGTACTAATAACAGTTTATAATCTAAATCATATTACACAACCAGATTAATATTTATTTATTTTAAATCGTTTAATTTTATTATTTTTAATTGCTGGTATTATTTTAAACTGAAAAACAAAATAATATTAATCATTTATTATTATTTTTTCATTTTTATTATTTATTTTTCTAATTTCTCCTTATTTTTTTTTCAAAAAAATGCAAGAAAAATAGCAGACTAAAATTTAGTGATCGAAGATTCGTTAATAATAAAGACATTCTTAACCGTTCAAAATTCGATTATATATAAACTAAATTTGAATTGAAAGTTTACTTTTATAAGTGTTCTAGTCATTAAAGGTTTTGGCCGTTCTTGGTAAGCTAAAATAGAAATTGTCCATTTACTGAGAATCATCTTGTTTTATAAAATTATTATTTTTCTAAACTACATTAAAGTACTAAATATTAACTACCAGTGAGTATCCTAATTAAATATTTAAATGTTAATTATTTAACTTGACCTCTAAATTGTTGTTCATACTTGATAAATATGGAATTCGTTTTAAAATAATTTTAACAAATTAATCTTAACAAAAAATTATTATTATTATTATTATTATTATTATTAATCGGTAAAGTTATTAGATCCACATTTCTTATAAAATAGAATTAAGGTTTAAATAAAGAGTTAATAGACCTATATTTCTTGGTCCATTTTTAGATAAAAAGATTATACCTTACATCTTTCTTTTTACTAACCACATCCCTGCTCATGAGAAGACAATAAGTAATGTTGAGATTGGTTTATTTGGATAATTTTGTAAAAATGAAATTATTTAGTAAAAAAAATTTCATTTCCATGCTCAATGTTAAATTGTTTGTGACCTTAATCGTTGAGTTTGATTACTATAAGTCTTTTTGGTCTAATTTGATGTACACCATCCAATTCAATCTCTATTTTCGTGATCCAACTGTCAATTTAGTTCATAGCAACCAAGTCAACCAATGGTGGTTGTGAAATTCAAACATTAGATTGTTTATTTTGTAATATGTCTAATTCACTATAATTCTTTCTATTTTAAGAATTTTAAGGATTAAATCATGCATTTTAGGAGAATGTCAAGTATGTAAGTCTTTAACATGTAAATTTAAATGGTTTGTGTTAAAATTTATTGAAATAAAAAAAAAGTTTAGTAGAGTTTACAAGTAAATTTTTAATTTTAATTGGTGATAAACATAGAGAGCAATTGTACATTAATTTTTATCCTTTATTTAACTATTATCAAAGTTAGGGCTACCAATTGTGAACTAAATTGATCTATGCTTGTAATTCAAAAAATTAATTTAATGTATTACTCCAACCATAAATGTTTGTGTGTTTGTGGTTAAGCCCTTTTCCATCCCAAGTACCTCATTCATCACATGCTCTCATTCTGCCTCTGTAGCATTCTTAAGGAACCTAAAGTTCCCAATGCCACCATGCAGTACCCATTATGGATAATGGCCCACACAATGACACCATGCCACTTTTCCACTCATAATTCCAAACCCTTTTTTTTCATTCTCTGCACACTTTATTATGTACAAACATTGTGGATTACAGACACCAAAAACATGATTAATGAAGCTCACAACACCTCATTGATTAAGCCAATAGCCAGAAATCTTTGTGACGCTTAGTAGTAATCATGTATCCTCCACTCTTCTTGCTTTTTCTTCTCACAGCAATGGCCATGCAATGTGCATTCTGAATGCAGTACTCTACCACCCCACCACTCACTCTCTGCCCTGCCCACATCATTAGAAGACGCCATGTTGTGGACCTCTTCTTCTGCCCCAAAACCAGAAGTGCCACCCCTTGCTTTTTGGCCTCCTCCACTATTTTTTGACCCTTTTCCTTTCCCTCTATCACTGCAATCTCAGTTTGTACCTATCACAATCATATAGTTAACCAATCTTTAATTACCACTTTACCTCAAGTGAAGTAATTGCTATGAGTTCACTAAGTACTAGTACATATGCATGCCTCACTTATTAGCATTGATGATTTTCCCACATCATAATTCAAAGGAATTGTGAAGGTGCAATTTTGATTGAAAATCCAAAAGAAATGCAACAATTTTTCACATGGGTCACCTACTTTTTGATTAATTGTAGCATTTTGAGCCACATTAGAAACAAGGTGTTTGATAGGACTAATGGGGTGTTTATAGATAATGATATCTACCATAAGTTATTAAGTCCCTCATAGATATTCAAGTATGAATCTAAGTCACACATTGAATAGAAATGAGAAAGTTGAGCATCATGTAAGAAAAAAGACCCATAAATTTAATGTCTTAAAAGATTTTGAGTTAAAGATTGTATAAATTGAGAATTTCCAGCAGGCACAAAGTCTAAGAGAACTAATTAAGCTCACCTCAGGTCTCTTTACTTGACACATGTTCTTGAAGGAGGAAGCAAGTTCATTAGCCCTTGGAGCTATTTCCTTGCTGGACTCTTCATCGGTGCCTGCTACATTGTGTTAACCAAGTTCAATCACTTTCTTTCTTAACAAATAATGTCAAAGTTGAATGGAAAAACAAGGCCATGGTATGATCAGTTTTTGCACCTTGTTTAGTAGAAGGCTTCATGACATGAAGAAGAACTATAGTGTCCTGGTTCTGAACTGTGTGAGTGAGTGCCCACTGCACAGCACCCTTGGCCTCAAGGCTAGAATCAACCACAATCATGATCTTCCTACCAATCACAGACCCTGGTTTCACCCCTTCATCAGATTTCTCCTCACATCCATTGCAAGAATTCTCAGTTTTCTGATCAATTGTGGTGGCACTTGTGGTGTAGTCATGCTTGTTGGCTTGCACAGGTGGTGAACGCACCCTAGCATGAGGCCTAATTCTGTTGAGGCAGAAGCCTGGTAACCTTGCTCCTCTCTTTCCCATGCCTTGCAATGTAGTTGGAGAAAGACACCAATTATATTATAAGGCCAAATGAATAGAACAACAGAGAAAGAGCAACAATAATACCTGCTGGGGCTGACAAATTTTGTAAAAATGTTGGCCTGGGACATAGCTCATTTTCTGCTTTGCTTTCTCTTTTACTTTTCTAATTATCATTTTCTTAGAGTTCTTGGTTCCTTTTGTTTCCATTTCTCCTTTGTGGGGGGGCCTTGAATTGCTCCACACCAACGTGCTTCTCATCAAGCAGTAGGCCCTTCAAACATGGTTAAAAAAATCAATCTAATTATTAGACCACTTTGTTTCTCCTTCTAACAACTCATTGGAGGCTTGTTCTCTGATTGATTACAATTTGCAAAGTCCCCATTTTCTTATCATTACAGGATGTTTCTCTTTCCCTTTTGCTTTTCTAACTTTATTTGTTTTCTTTAGTTAAGATATGTGAAGGACTGTTAGGTTCACAACCACAAAGCATGTGAACCAAAATAAATGACCAAGTAAATAAAGTTGTTTGCTGTTTTGCTAGCATCTAACTGGAAAAAAAATTAAAAAAAAAAAGGATATGCTTGCACCTTTAACATGCTATGGTTGTGAAAGACTAACTGTGTACCCTTCACTCTAGATGTAGTTTTCTAATCATGCAGCTTTTGGTTATTATACACCTGTCATCCAAATCAGTGATAGTAACAGAAACAAGGTCTACAATGGCAAAGAGATTAGAGACCTTGTTCTTGTCAAAAGCATTGTGAACTATCATGACAAACCTATAACCAGTTTTCTTTTCATTGCATTTTATGAGATGTCTTTCTTCCTACGCTACATGCTCTTCATCTTGATGATACTAATAATAGAATCATGTTCCCCATAACAAAAGGATAAAACAATTATTAATGTGGTAAAGGTTCACCTTCAAATAATGTCAATGACTTCTCTTTCAAAAAAGAGAGCTTCAAAGGTTTTGTGACATCTAAGAAAAATAAAATATATTTCCTCAACTCTATCTAGCTTTATCACTCATAAGGGTAAAAAATTCTGAGAATAACATTTCATATTTTTTCTTATACCAACCAAAATGAAAAACTATGCAGTTTTCTGACATTCATATCCTATAAACAGTGGCACCTGACATTTGTCAACCAAGTTAGTTCTTACACAAATCAAAGCATTACCAAAGGTGATTCTCAATCTTTAATGTGACACAGTTCTAGGATTTTATTCTGTGGTCCAACATCTCTAATTATGAGCTGCAAAATTTTCTAGAGCTAAGTTTTGGCATCCAAGGTGAAAATGTTCATTTGGAGACAATTTAGAAGGAATGAACAAGTTACATGTGATGCATACTTTCCTAACTAAGCTTATTTTTTGTCCATGCAAATTAATGCCACTAAATTGGACAATTAATGTTGGACATGCTCCTTTAAACACCAACATTAAAGAGAAAAAGGAAGAACATGAAAGCTACATTATAACTTCTAAGTTTGACTCTCCACCTAAAATGCTAATCCTCAATTGATTTGAAGGCAAAAGAAGATTCTCTCCCATCTTAACAACAAAACCGTTCTTGATTGGAATGGTAAAGTCATTAGTTTATTTGAATGAAACCAGGTATGACTTCAACTGGTTTCTAATTATTATTTTAGTTATGGTGTCACATTCATAAAATCTTTATCTTATTTTAAATTTTTGTAATGTTTGCTTTTGTTCTAAACAACAAAAATACAAGTCAATTTGAAAAGTGATTATTTCCCTGGTTGTCTAATTTAGGAATGCTCACATTATTCCCTCTATCAAATTGGTGAAACAAATTGAAAAAGGAAAGATCAAAAAGCCAAAAGTGAAGGTCCGACATCTGTTTTTTATTTTTTTTTATTTTTTTCTCATAGGTTTAAATAAGTTTGAAATATATTTTTATTTTGAAAATCTAATAGTTTTTTCTTTGCAAATTAAACATTTTTGAAGTCCTAAATCAAATATGTGTTTGTGATTTTCTTTTTTGAAGATAATGGGACAAATTAGGATTTTAAATGGGGAAATGCACATCACTCTTTTGTTATCTAGGTTGGGAATAACTTTTTATATAGTTAAACCGAAATATCCTTTTCTAGAAAAGATAGATAGATATATGTATATATATATATATATCACTTTATTTAATAAAAAAGATTAATATTGAAAATTATAAATACCACCTTTATAAGTTTATAAACGTAAATTTCATTCTAGCTAAAGGTTTTTTTATCTTTTCAAATTTTAATTTTAATTTTGTATATAAACTAATTATATTTTAAAGAGAAAACAAATTTAAGTTTTTTTTACACTTTTTCTCCTAAAAATCATTCTAAAGAAGATGGTCCCAATATACTCTTAATATTAACATGTTTTTAATGGAAAGAAATTGATTGGCCCGTGTGTATATTTATATATTTATTTAAACATGTAAAATGATGATAACTTGTCAATGTTAATTTTTTAGTTATTTTTTTATTATAAGCCAAATTTGATTGAAGCAGGAAGTGTATGTATCTTACTTACCAAACAAATATTAGAAGAATTACGCAGCATCATGCTTTGCATAATAAGCATATAATGCTGCATATAACCAGTAGGCCGAAGCCCAAAACACATAATCATTATTATAGTGACACTCTCTGTGTCCGGCTTAGATTTTTTAGTAGTTAATCCCACGTTTCTAGAATGTAGGTAATGCTTTTGCTCATATCACAACCTTATGTTGAGAAACTCCTTCAGTACTTATCTTTATCCTAAAGTCATGAAAAACCAGACCGAAACCACTCAAAACTAGAAAACCAATACAACAAACTTGTTTTTGCAAAATTTTGCACATATTCGCGAGCTTCGTCATTGGCAAAACCGCTGATTTCTCATGCTTTGAGGATAATTCCATAGATCACTTTTAATCATCTTATTAATAATCTTATTAGTATGGTTAAAAGACTATTAATCATCTTATTTGGCCAGAACATCTTATGTCCACAGTTAGATTAGGTAAAACTTCTTTTATCTCTATAAAACAAGGCGAGATTAGGAAAAATGTTACTTAATCTCGGCTTCTATAATGTTATATGAAGCAATTCCTAGTTTCAATTGCACGTTTCATTTTTGTTTTTTTCAATATTACATGATAGTGTTGTTGTTTGAAGATGATGTACCGGAATTCATAGAGTTTTGGATGTGTGAGATGGATTACAAAAGTGAAAAAGAGTGGTGTTAGGCTAACACTCTTAGGAGGAGACTAGAGAGAGTCTTAAAAATTGAGATTACTCTAGAGAGAGCTTCTAGAACAAAAAGAGGGATTTGGACAACACTTCAATTCTTATTCATTCAATGCTAAATTTTCAATTATAAGAATTACCTATTTATTAGCTAAATGATGACTTATCTTGCAAGTTTCTTAAAAACGCTCTAATAGAAGCTTGACAACTGGCAGACCATGAGTGGAGAGGATCCTTTTTATTCGGAGAGTGTCATGTATCCAAGATAACTTGTAGCCCAAGCTTTATATCATCTCCAATGAGATAAGGACAATAGTAAAAAGAAGCTTGGAAGACAAGCTTCTATGTAGCGCTTACTTGCCTCACATGTAACACCTTCATAAGCTTGTTTGACACCTTCTTCGAGTCCTTGCAAACCTAAAAAAGTTGACGTCTTATCTAACTTTGATACAAGTCCTAAGACCCAAAATCCTATTTTACTAAGCTCAAAATAAAGGCCCAAAACCTATTCTACTAGCCCAAAATACAAAGTCTAAAATAAATTTCACACTACTCTATACCATTTTTACAAGTAGAGGTCTTATAATAAAGTAATATTTTCCAATTTTGAACTTTAACTCAAAAATTTGTTTCAAGGCCCAACCAAGCCTAATTAGACTCAATCTCCTGATCAAGATTCTACTTCAATGACTTCTTTATTCTTATCTATAGTTTTGGATACAAGATTGTATCACTATGTTAAAAAAATATGTCATCTTCCTCCGTCTTGTCTCCCGTCCAATTCCCTTGTGACTACCACCAAACCAATCTACAACACCATTAAGATAACTTCCGTTTCTCTAACTAAGTTAATATAATACAACAAAACTCTGACTCGATAATAAGCGTATGTGACTATTGATGTTGAGTTTTGTATGATCAAACAATAGTTTACTTCTCAAACTTATTTAAATATTATTGTTATTATTACTATATTACTATAAAATAACTATTAATTAGTTATATATAGAAAGATTATCAAGTTTTTTTAATTGCTGTTCGGTTTCTTAATCGTAATCATTAAATAAACCTTTTTATTAAATATAATTATTATAAGTTTGTGTTACAGTAAATCTACTTATTATAAGTAAAAAAAAAGTAAAACTATATAATTTTTGTTTCGTCTCCTGATTAAACGCTACGTTAATTAGGTTAATCAAGCTTCAATTACTATACATACAATGGAAAATAGTTCAGTCTGATTAAAAAAATAAAAATAATAATCAACATATGTTTTCGACGGATTAACAATTTAAGAAAGAAGTTGTCAAAACTTATATGACATCGTGTCTAATAAAAGAAAAGTTATTATATATATTTTCACCACTTTAATTTCTTATATATGTTTTAATTGTCTTGTTTATCTTTTCAATTACATATTTTTTTTTTTGATATGTCAAAGTCTTTTATTTCACACAAATTAATTTTGTTTCATATTATCTAGTTCACATTTTTGTTTGTTTTTAAATAATTTATTTCATGTTATTTATAATTTGATCAAGTCTTCAAAAATCTATATTACAAATATTTTAACTTTACAATTTTTTTAAATTTATTGTTTTGCAAAGTATATTGTTATGAATTAAATTCTAGTTTATAATTTCAATATTAATTTAAGAATTAATGTTTATGAAATTTTGGATGTAAAAATTTAATTTCTACATCTTTTTAATGATGTAAATGAAGTTTTAATAATTATAAATGTAAGATTTAATTATTTTAATAATGAATTATATATACTGAAATTTGTTTTTGCCAAACAATTATTTCATCTTTTCAAGAGAATTAATGTCTAATTCACAAATACCTTTGATTTGTAAAGAAAATGAATATTGATTGTTAATTTTGAACTATTACTGGTTAACACTCTGAACAAGTCATAGACGAGTGTATGGAAATTACCAACTGCTTCAGATTCTATTATCCGTAAGTATAGTAGTTTTTGTTTCAAATTAATTAATAAAATTTAATCTTTTTTTTTCTCTTAGAAAATCAACTACTGAATATTAAAATAATTTAGTTCAAAATATATATATAAATTTATTTTATTTTATTTCTTATTATAATATTATTTATTTTAATTATATATGTGGTAGAAAATATAAATATTTTATGTACGTAAATATGATAGAAATTAGATTATTTAGTGGGTACACTTAGATTTCAATATAAAGGTTCTCTATATATATAAAGGTTCTCTATATGATAATGGTAACTCTTGCGTTTTTTTTTTACTTATCGATTCATTCAAAGTTTTTATGCTGCTAATATTTTTAGGGTTTAGGATTCTAATCACTTTTTCAGGACATGATGATATAATCACAATTATGTGATAAGGTCATAGTGATGATTAAAATATTAGTCACACTGATGGTTAAATATGAAGGAAATGTGGTCTCGAGTTTTAATTTTTTTTGCAGCGATGTTATTTGATGAAATTATTTTAGTATATGTTGTGTAAACATGTAAAAATGTTAAATTTTGATAGTTTGGTAGTTAAGTATTGTTTTTTAGGCTAGAAAAGGTTTTTGAATGTTGTGAATTAAATGGTAAGTATTGTATGTGAAAGAAGAAAATTGTATGAAATTGATGTAATACATTTGTGATACTATATGAATTATTGTATGATGGTACATTAAATATGAAAAGCCTATGTTTAATAGAGATCTTCTAGCTTCACTGATGAACTACTAAGTCATATAGACTAAGATATCAGGTGGTGAGAAGTTGACGAGGGAGTTCAAACACATCACGACCCACTTAATTAGTATTAGATGTATAAACTTACCCTAATCCTTTATGTATGAATTAGATGTTAGTCTCGTAATGAGTCTTTTCAAAGATGATAGATCCATATACAATCAATATGATTAAAATGAAATAGAGTACTGGAAATTGAAAGAAAATCAAAATACATGGATCTATGCGTGGTTAGTATGACTGAAATAAAATAAAAAGGATTATGATTGAAAATAAATCCTAGTGTGGTATTTACAAATGATGTACTTAGTATTGAAGGTTTATATGTCGGTCTTTAAAGGAATTATTATGAATGACTAATCTAGTTTGTTCTTTTTGCATGTATTGAGTATGTTATAAAGTTTTCTTTTCACTAGCTTACCCTTTATTTTCTTGTTGGATTGTGAACTGCTATGACTGTACTAAGTATACAAGCAAATGAAAATGTAGGTACAGAGGCATCTAAAAGACCATAGGCTCTTATTTTGGGCTTTGTGATGTAAATAGTTGTATTTATTTAAGTTTTAGATGTATAAGAAATATTTTGAAATACCATACCTTGTATAGACCCTTTGTTGGGTTCACTACTTGATAGACAATATATATTTTTGGGTATTACAAGAACAACTCAACATTTAATGAGTGAATAGAAGAAGGGTGTTGAATTGTAATGGATGGACTATTGTTTTTAAGGACAAAATCTATTGTGAAAGAATATATACAAAATGGTTCTAAATTTATGTTTGCAAACTTCTATAAATAAAGAAATTTTGAGTTAAATATTGACCCTATATTTTATATACCATGGTAGAACATATCTTCACTATTAGAAAATAAAAATTTAACATTGGCTAAAAATTTATGTTAACAAGTAAAAGTTGGTATTAAGTCGTGAATAATGTTGGATTTTTATCTTACATATAATGAACTTTAAAATCAAAGATATTAAGTTATTAGTGTTGACTTTTTAATTCATCACTACATTTCAATTAAAGTAGTTTAATATCAATCAATTTAACACTAATCCATTTTATATTTTAAATTTTATTTCATTTAGTATGGATTAAGTTGACCATAAATGAAATCTATTTTAAATATTAATTTAATTGATATTAATGAAATATATGCTAATGACAATAATTTAAAAAATTGTTTCTTGTTCAACACTCATGAATTGAATAGAAAGAATTTTCATGGAGTAAGAAGGATGAACTCAAACTTCATTCACATGGGATGAAGAAAATGAGTGGAGAGAGATTTTTATAGAAAGGAAGAAAAAAAATTGTATGTTTTGATTGGTTAAATCATACTCTTACAACACTTTTGTCACATTTAAATATGGCCTTCTGAAATAAAAATAATATATCTTTTGTATTATATGTCTCAAAGACACACAAAATACTAACATATAAAAAAATTAATATTAGTTTAGTCAATAATAATTTAAATAATATTAAAAATATATTAATTAATATTAATCAAATTAAAAGTAATTCAAATAAATAAAACTAGTGTCCAGCCGATACTAATTTAAATAAATATAAATATTAAAAATAAATATGAGTAATCTAACTAGACCAACACTAATATTATCCATTTTAACATTTATTTTTGATAACTTTGCTAAAACTCTAATCAAATATTAACACATATTTTTACTTATTAAAAAAGTAAAAAATAAATAAAAATAGTTATTATCGGCTTAGAGTTAATTAAACCAACTATACTAATGTATAATATTAAGTAGATTTTATTAACATTGATTAAGTTGATGCTAATTCGATCTTAACATAAATATTTTTATTTATTTTAAATCTTTCATGATTGGGAGTTAATATAGAAAATTGTGATGTCGGGGATAGCCAATTAAAATTAAGACGATAAACTAAAAAGTAAAAAACAAATATAAATTATTTATTTTACAAAACCAATTTTATAACACCGTTAGATTTTATAGGTCGAACCCAACTTACAAATTAACATATTTATTAAGTTAATTGGTAATATCTTCATGTCATCCAATTTTATGCGTATATACTATATATGTATTTTAGATTATTTTATTTTATATATATATATATATATATATATATATATATATATATATATATAATTTGTTGTGAGATTGAAATTTAATTATAGATCTTTTAAAGTCAAGATTAAGTTATTTCTATTAAATAAAAAATATAATAATTAATAAAATAATATTTATTATAATTAATTAAAAAAATATAATTCAAGATTTTATGAAATCTAAAAAATACTGAAATTCCGTTAATTACTAAATATAAATATTTATATTATTTTATCGATTAGATTGAATCTATATTTCTATAAATATAGATATTTGAATTACTTCATTTGCGTATGAGGTAAAAATCTTATGTATGGTTATGTAATAAAGATGAAATTGAAAAAAAAAACATCATTTATAACTCTAAAGAACTAGATTTGGTAAATAACATAGAGAAAGAATGAAGAAAATATCTTATCGAGATAATCATATTTGCTTCATAATAAAATATATTGAATAAGATCAAACAACATCATATTAAAATAAAACTAATTGATATTGAAAATTTTAAATATTTATATATATATATATATATATATATATATATATATATATATATATATGAAGGAATATAATATATTTGAATTTTAAAGAATAAAATATGATGACTTTTCAAATAAAATAAAAGAATTTTAGAAATTAAGAGCTATGAATTGGAAGCTATTACATACTGGAAATTAGAAACAAAGTTAAAAAATTTGACAAAAAAAACGCATAAACAAAATTTGATAAATTCAATAATAATCATCATAGGAATTGGTTAATTTTTTAATAATATTACAACATATGTGGAAGAATCCTACGAGTTAGATATAATTCTTATTGTTATTGCATATTATTTTTTATTTTCAAAATGTTATAATTATTATAAAATTTTGTAACAACTTAGAAAATCTTTGAGTAGAAGTGTGGTAAAAGTGGAATGAACATTTGATTATTATATTATTAAACTGAGAACACGTATTTATAGGAAAAGTTAGTAATCAAGTCTCATTTCCATTTGAGCCATTATCTCTCTAAAACCTCTGACCTCCCTCTTCTCTGACTTCTCTCGAAGATTTTGCGTCTGTCTTCTATCAGTTTCTCGAGTGGAGCCCACCTTTGGACTCGTGGCAGAGAACATAGCAAGTCTACCCGATCAGAATCTCCAATAGAGCAAGCTCATTTTCTACCCCTTCCTTTAGAGTCAGTTTTAGGTTTTCGTTTTCCTTTGCTTACTGAGCTTGCATGTGGCCTCTAAGCCATCAGACGGTGCCTCTGTGAGCTCAGCTTCCTAGTCTGTTAGTCTGGTCGTTGATCAGAGGTACTTTGATGCAGATTCGAGTTGTCGCAACCGGGGTCACGACGGGGACGGCGAACAAAAACAATTTTTTTATTTTCAAAACAGAGGAGTCGCCACCATAATTTATTAAAGGAAAATTATGGAAAACCAAAAACAAGATAAGACCAGTTCGCAAAAACCAGATTTCAGGTCCGGGAGTCGGTTACGTGTGGGGAAGGTACAAGCACCCCACAACGCCCGTCAAAAGACGGTACCTTTAATTAAACAAATAAAATAAAAGAATGTGGTTTTTCTAAATATTTATCTTTTCCTAAAAAATAAAATACAAATAATAATTTCCTAAACAAAAATAAAATACAAATAATAACAAAACAAATATCTATTTTTTTTAAGGAAGGGCCCGACGAGGATTTGACCTCGCTCCTACGTATCTCTATCGAGGATAGAGAATCAGGGTTACGTAGTTCTTTGATTGATGGAATTGTCGGTTGGTTTGATATTTTGAAAAT
>Ga0209700_100713_pt1 | contig 65616 bp, 43 predicted proteins | sample SiratroredBW_FD_187528 | JGI IMG/M metagenome (GOLD analysis project Ga0209700, IMG submission 187528) | Root nodule microbial communities of legume samples collected from California, USA - Siratro red BW (SPAdes) (version 2) | ecosystem: Host-associated > Plants > Roots > Nodule | place: USA... | reverse complement strand
CAGAATTCTAAAACTACGCAACCAACTGGTTTCAAACCGGGGGAACAAAATCCGGAGCAACGACCCCAAGAGTTTGGAAGATATCTTTAGAAAAGGTTTGAGCACCGGTGTATCCTATATGTACTCAAATCCATCTCTCATTAGCGAATTCAGAGTATAATTCTGAAATAACTCATTTCGAAACTGTTTTGTAACGAAAAACAGTTCCACTATGCCGCCACCACTGTTTTGCCGCTACCAGTGATACCAAGCCACTGCTCAAAGCTGCTACAACCACAACACCGTTCCACGATTCACTTTCATCTTCCTCACACACCTTCTCCTCTCTCACTATTACATGCTTTAATACACAGAAGGACAAAACTATTTTTACAAACAGGATACTTTGAGAATTTTATAAAAATTTGGAGGCGCCTGAAAAAACCTTGAAAATATAGAAAGAAGCCGTCCATTATAATAGACATTAAATATTGCATAAAGAACTTATGTGTGGGATCGCTTAGAAACAACCTAGACTACAGTTTAACACGCATTCTTCTTGCACCTCCATATTTTATAAAATGTCCAAAATATCTTAATGAAACGACTGAAAAGGATTCATGAAAATAGTGTCGTGTTGTGGGGCGTTGAAGATTGTGATTGATGAATAGTGTGGTGAAGAGGCTCAGGTAGTTGTTTCATCTTCAGTTTTTTTATTTTCTTTTTTACTACATAATTAAGGAGTTCACCGAATTGTATAGTTAGAAAGATTTTTTGTTTTGTATAATTGACTAGCGAATTGGTAAAATCTAAAGTATTAAAAGATTTTCATATTAAGTTTGGAGAATTCAATCCGAAATAGTAAATTAGAGTATTTGATTACATAATCTAAAATCTAAATTATATTATGAATTGGCTTAGGATACGTAACATATAGTGTATTCTGGATTGGACAACTTAGAATACAAATATCCTTTCCGATTCTACAATTTAAAAGTCAATGTATAATAAAAATTATATTATGAAAGTGTATTTTGTATTGTGAATTAAAAGTAATTGTTACTTCCAAAATAGACTAGTCTATTAGGTAAAAAACAACGTAACTATATATTTTGGATTGGATCAATCCAAAAGTCAAAAGCCAAAAAAATATTATTTTAAATTGAATCAATCCGAAAGTCAAGGAATAGGCCGTGAAGGGTAGTGCCTTAAAAAAAATTTCTTTAACGGCATTTTCGTCTTTCGAGTTTGCAATAGAGGTCCCTGATGATATTTTGGAGGTGCAGGAAGAATGCGTAAGAGTTAAATTGTCTTAATTGTCTATTAGATTCCTTTAAACTTGATCAAAGTTTGAACACGCTTTTAAGTTATTGTTTAGAGAATTAACTGAAAAACTACTTTGAAAAATATTAGAGATTATTAATGAAAGAATATGTGTAACCTAGATTGTGATACTGAATTTAAATAGTAGAAACAGATTAATAGAAAAATGTGGAATTTAGCTTCTCTTTTGCTTTATTATATGTTTGATCCTACTGAGTTACTGAAACTACAGAGTTTCGATTACAATAATAAATGACATTGTTTTTATAATAAAAGAATGACAGTCTTCATGTAATATATGGTGAGAATGAGAACAAGAAAATTTAAAACAAGTTTTAATATACTATTAGATAAGTTTTAAGCTGCTCTACTAAATAGAGGATGTTTGATGATACTTGAAGTCATTCTCTAATCAAACAATCTTTTTGCCTTAAAGTTTCTCATTTTTTTTTTTTATTATTATTTTACACTATTTTAGCCATCAGATATATACACATCCTTAAGAAATTAGACGATATCATTATGGGGTTTGCCTTTTCTTTTTCTTTTTTATGAATTATTGTATTTCAAGATATGAGTGAAATGAAAGTGTGATGAAAGCTTTTCAAACTAAGTATGATACTTAAGAAAATGTTTTCAAATTAGTACAATTTAAATTTCCTTTCTTATGTTTTATCTTTACACAACCTATTTTATCATTTAATAAATTAAACAATATATCTCCATTTTGTAATTCTCATTTTGGAAGGAAAAAAACATGTAATGCACTTTTTTTAATTTATTGGTAACCAAAAATATTAATTCTCGAACACTCATTTATTCTAAATATAAGCATGTTCTAAATATAAACCAAATCTCCTACTTAGCCTCTCCCTTTTGACCCAACTCAAAATCATTAAAGTAATATATATATATATATATATATATATATATATACACGCACACACACCTCAATTTTATTGCAGAATGTTTTTCAATAGGATTTTCATTTTCCTTTCCTAGCAGTCCTCCAGTCACCAATCCTATTCAGAAATTTGGAGCTTACAAGCAAATATATGTTTTTAACTTAGATGCATAAAAATCTTATTGTCCTCTTCAATTTGTTTATCGGAAATCACTGGCCCTGTTAACTTTCAATGCAATTGCAACTTATAGAACTTTGCCAAATTTACATAATTGGTTGCTCTTAAGACCAATATAACCTGTAAACATGTGAGGATCCAACATGTCCTTCGTATCATAACTTCTAACTTCAAAGACATGTAAGATCTGAATGAAGGGTATATTTGCAAACTAGTTGAAACTCCGTTATACGGATATTTCCATTTTCCATTTTCTATTAGCGTAGTAAAGTGTTGGATTCACATTGAGTAGAACTAAACTAAAAAAACAAACATGCTCAATGTATGTGTCAAAGCAAACTAAGGTTCACCACCAAAAGGGACTTGACCTTTTTATTTAGACAAATACACTATTTATGTGAGTCGAAACAAACATGCACATAGTCTATATAGAAGAGTACAGGAGATTATAAACTCTCCTAAACAATGGCAATAAAAACAGGTCACATTGGTAATATTGCTGCACAATTTCTACAACAATTGTTGCAGCAGCATAATTTCGACATTGTTTATCATGCAAACCTTAAGTGCATACAACAGTAGGTCTATTTGAGCCACCAAAAGTTGAGAAATATAGAACCCTATATACAGTAGTGCAAAAATTTAAATGCATGAGTTGACACTGCCCTCTATTCCCACAGTCAAGCGCTTAAATGCGGATCGTGGTGTTCATCTGATGGGTCAGTATAAGTTGCATTCCTCAATAAATAGCACCTAAAAGTTACTATAGACAGGAAGAGAACGGACCTATTAGCCTACATCGTGTAGCTTTCAACAAAGAGCTATGAATTAGAAACATAGTTAACATGGTATAGATTACGTTAATGCTACTTTGTATAAAAGGGATCAGTTAGTATGAATACAGGAGTAATATTGACAAAAATTTGATAGAACACACTAGCAGTTCAAACCCCAATCATAAGGCTGATATATCACCTTCAACTCAGAAGTGGCAAGTAGGTCCAATAATAATTCTGAGTCGGCAGGATGTAGGTAGTTTGACACATGCTTCAGGACCTCTACCTCATTCTTACCAAAATCTACACTAAACCTGAGTGTCAATAAGAAGAAATATTAGAATCCTTAAAGTAAGATCAATTGCACTTCTACTTATTAATTATCAACCATTTCATGTCATAATCACAATAGTGGATGAGTGTATATATTCAAAATTTTACATAAGTATATAAATGTATATAGTTCAAGGGATACTGCTCGCCACTCCAAAATGTAAAATCTTAAATGATTTAAAATGTGATTGGTAACATGAAATATTCAATGATTTCTTAGTCTAAATTAACCTAAAGCACATCAATCATATGACGAGTCTCTTAAAGAACCTACCACTTAAGGATCTTACTGGCATATGCAACCTTTGCAGTAAAATCTATTAAAAGACCTCCATTTCTTAAGAAATTACGGGCTGCATCCACTAATTCTTTGTCAATGTCGCCAGGAGAATAGCACCGAAGTGAGGGTCCAGATCGAGTTCCACATACCAAAGCAAAATGAATAAGGGACTCCGGGAAAGGGAGGGCTACCTAACAAAAAAGGAGTGAAAAGTGAGCATCAAATCAGCAGCTGTGCTACTGGCAACTTCATAGTGAAAGCATGTAAACCAAACACCAAAAAATAAAGCATTGCATACTCAGACCTACAAATAAAAGACCTAGCTTTCCTGCTTACACCCACTTAAAGCCATAGTTAATCAATTAACAGAAAATAAAACAAAATAGAAACAAGTGTTATAATAGATGGTAATAAGGATTTAAAGCAACATAATTTAAAAAGAAAATTAAGATAGGTCGAAGAAAATGATAAAAAAAAAAAAACAAAGGGGTTCTAGGTTAGGTTAGGAATCTCTTAAATCTAAAATTATAATATGATGACTAATAGATGTTGAATAGAAGTTGTTAGAATAACATGCAGCTCATCTATCACATGTTAAATGAGGCCATGCATCATATGTTAAATACTTTAAGTTTTTCATAGGCATTAACTATTAGGAAGTTTAATGATTTCACATTGATTAGAGATATGGTCAAAGTATCGTATATAAATTAGGTGTAAACCTTACCTAATAAGTCAACTTTGTATGATTGAATTAGATCTAAATCTACTTTCCAAGACAGTCCAAGGATTGTGTGGTCATATATCGGAGAAAATATGCTCTAAACATTTTAGAAGAAACAAGAATGTTAAATGTTCAGCATGTGGAGACACCAATGGAATCGAGTGTCAACTTGTACTTGATCAAGGAGAATCGTATTTTGATCCTGGTAGATATAGACAGCTAGTTAATAAGCTAAATTATCTCATTGTAACTTGTCCTAACATTGTCTTTGTGACGAACGTAATAAGTCAATTCTAAAACTCTCCTTGTCAAGACTATTGGGAAATAGTCGTATGGATCCTAAAGTATATTAAGAATGCTTAGCAAAGGCCTCATTAATGAAGGTAAGGAAATACTCAAATTGTTGGATATTCTAACACTAGTTGGATAGGGTCACCAAACAATGGACATTTTACAATAGGGTATTGTGTTCTTATTAGAGGTAATTTATTATCGTAGAAATATAAGAAATACAATGTTGTGGCAAGATCAAGTATAGAAATAGAATATAGGACAATGACATTAATCATTGCCTCTAATCCTATCTTTTATGAGAGAACCAAACATATTTAATCAGATTGTCATTTCAAAAGAGAAAAGTTGGAGGAGTCTGGAGACATTACCAATAGATTTGGAGACATTACCAATAGATTTGTCAACTTTGAACAATTGACAAACATATTAACAAGTCTTTAAGAGGATTAAAGATCAATCATATTTGGAGCTAGCTGAAAAGATATGACTTACATGCACAAATCTTTTATAATAAAAAAAATATCTTTAACAATCATTTAGAATCAAAAATATCTAGATTATAAATGTTTTTACTTCTTCCCGTATCATATATTTACTATTAGAGGATATTATATATTCTGTGTTTATTGTATTGATTTTGTTTTCTCCATACAAATAAAATACTTGTGTTGTCTTAGAAACATACAGCTTCAACTCAATGTCTCTATGTTTCATATAGCTTAAGATTGTATCAAAGTGTATCCTAGTAAAATTTGTCAAGCATATCATGCATCTACAATTGGACCATTATTTCCATGTACAAGATATTCAACTCTCAGCGTTGGAGTGTGTTAGGGATTTCATATCAACTAGAGATATGATCAAATTACAGTATATCAACAAACTGATTTTATAGGGTTAAATTAGGCCTAAATACAGGTCGAAAGAACAAAGAGGAAAAATTTTGAAGAGCCTTTCATCTAGTACTTAAATAAAGGTATTAATGTCAGTATAAAGCAAATCTAACGCCATGGGAATTCGAGCAAAGCTAAATCATAAATGAACACCATCACTTTAAAGGTTGAACGAATATAGAGTAGAACAAGGATATCTTACCCTTAAACGTTTATCTTTTGCACTGAATGGCTTCATAAGGGTATATGGTTGTCGCTGGTTCGCCCTCAAAATGCCATTTTGAATGGCTGAAAGTGAGTAGGTGAATCCACCAATAACATATTTGAAGTCTCCAAATAACTTCCTTCTTTCGACTGTTCCAGAAGGGTGACCCCATACTAAGATTGCATGGATGGTCATCATATTATATAGATTAATAAAAAAAGCAAGCTTCTCTTCTCTAGACATATCCCATACTTCCCCTCTTTGGAGCTCTTCTATTATTCTTAGATATCTAAACAAGAAAACAGTTGTATAAATAAGTTAAATTTTAGGAATAACATCGGTAAATGGCACTTCTGAGTAAGAAAGCCAAAAGACATCAGAAAAACCTTGCAAACTCCTCACTTCCGTGCATACTTCTGTAGTCAACATGACGTCCATCTTCAGAGGCATAGGCTTCAAACATTGCATAGGACAAAAGCCTCAGTCTCGATGCAACTTCTGTCATAGGCTTAGGTTTCACAGTATTTATCCCCCTCGGAATGTTGTAACAAAAAGATGCCACAGTTGGATCGTCATCCAAAAATCGATACAGGTGATTACCATCTTCAAATAGATTCTCGCTAAACAAAAGCAAAACAATTGAACATGTAAGAATTTTCATTTCTTCTGTTTAAAACAAAACGGAAAGTAGAAACACCAAATGGAGTAGTACTTGGACTCACTCAAGAACATGCTGAAAGAAGAGTTTGCTGGCAAGTTTTCTTGCAAACTCAACAGCCTATACCATCAGACAAGTATAAGGAAGATAGAAAAGACATTCTGAAGATAGAAATTCTGAAAAATGGTATTAAATGAGTTGGATAAACAGCGGATATGATCGACCATGTAATCGTTAATAAAGGAAGACTAAAATTCAAAAACAAACAGGAGCTCCAGAAAAAGCTTTTGAACAGGATAATGTCACAAATATTAAAAGGTGAATTCGTTAATTAGATTCACCTAAAAATCATAATGGATTTGCATGCATCTCTAACTTTCCATATAAATAAATGATTGTTTTTCATTACTTATTTTAGAAACACTTATTTTAAATTTAAACAAACTGACCCAATATTATTTGATTTTAGAAGTCTCAATACACTCAATAGGTTGCTCAATTCTAAGTAATTACTTATGTAGATAAACATGCTTTATAAATGCATACGCAGATTAAGTGCATCACTTAATTTTCACAACAAATCAGCAGCACCACAGCTAAGACAAAAACTACAAATTACCTTGGCTTTTTATCTTAAAAATTATTCCCCTTCCCATCACATCATGGAATGAAGGAAAAATACAAAAGCATGTCTCCAAAATAAATGAGTTAAGTAAAAAAAATAAATGAATTTATTTTCTTCTATTTTGAATAGATGCAGTGAATTCAAAGTAAGGATAAGCTAAAAAACCACAAAAATCACTGAAACAGAATCAATTATTAAAAGCAATTGCTGCAACCTGAAGGACAACATCAAGAAGGAACAAGCTATAAGAAAATAGAACAAACATGTGCGATAAGATAGTTCCTTCGAAGAAAGAAAAGACCACGAAAAACTAATGAATTAAAATCATCAAATTATACATCTTAGAACCTTTAGGTAGAAAGAAAACCCAGAGATGAGGAAGTATACAATTTGTCTTTTGTTTGTAATATTAACTATTAACAAGCCATAATAGGAGATGAATGTGTTAATCAATAGGAAAGAGAGAAACATTAAGTTGAATTCGTGCGTTTATAAGACAACTCGAATACTTTGTTTATACCGAGAGAAAAGAATTAATATAATAAATAGAGGAGATTTAATATCTTCTAATAATAAAGATATGATATGGGAATAAATATAAATGTTTCTAATAATACATATATAATTTAGATATTTTTGATTATATAAGATTTGCTCCTTTCTTCCTATAATTATAACACTTTCTCTCAAGTTGGAGTATGGAAGTTGTATGTATAATCAATCCTTTGTCCTCTTAAAGACTAGTGAATTTGTTAGGCAACTATTTACTATAACAGACAAATCCACTTGTGATGTCTCCAAACTCAAGTTCACCTTAATATGTATGGTCTTCTCATGAAATACAGGATTAGAGATAATATGTAATGTTGCTTCATTGTCACATATTAGGTGTATTTGGAAACTTTAATCAAATCTTGCCACAACATTTTGTTTCTTAATTTTTCACGATATTAGAAACCTCCAACAAGAACAAGATATTGTTTTAGTTATACAATACCCTTCTTATCATTGTCTACAATGTCGTCCACATATACTGAGATAAATATATCCTTAAGAAGAACGACAATAAAATAGAGAATAATAAACATCATTTCGTATCATTTTAAATTGTTGGATGACAGTCCAAAAATGCCCAAACCATGCATAGGGTGATTGCTTGAGGCCATATAGGGACCTACAAACATCAAACAACTCCTACTAATAAAAAAAATAGGAGGTAGTTTCATTTAGACTTCATCAAGATCACTATATAAAAATGCATTTTTTATGTCAAGTCGAAACAGAATCCAGTTGTGAATAGCTATAATGGAAAAGGAAATTCGAATAGATGTTATTTAGGCAACTAGAGAAAAAGTGTCAATATAATCTTAGCCATAGATTTGTTTGTATATTTTTGGCCACCAAACAGGATTCGTAGAGAACAAAGTTACCATCGTTTCTTGTTTTAAGAATGTATAACCAATGACAACCAATAATTGATTTGTGAGTTGGAAAATCAACCAACTCACAACTTTTAAGGGCACACATCTCATCAATTATTGCTTGTCACTACTCTAGGCGAGATAAACCTTGACCTAAAAGCCTTAGAGATGGGAACAAAAGATAGTGAAGGCCAACAAGTATAACGTATGGTGAAAAGTTGGTGATAATATAGTGAGAAGGGTTACTGTCGAACATGTACCTTTCTGAATGATAATAGGTGAATCATTTTCACAAGAGACCAAATTTGGTACTATGGGAGATGGTGTAAATGAAGGATAAAAAATGACCTCCATTATATCATTATCTGTAAAAGATGGGTACCGTATTGAAATTTTAATAAGTTGTGAATAACATTGATATAGCTGAAGAGGTGTTAGAGAAACATTTTAGTTGTAATGAAGGAAGATTGGTTGTGGTGGAAAAGTGACTACATATGTCGTAATAGAAGGAATAGGTGTATAGTAACAAATAGACTTAAAGAAAGAAAAAAACAACAGAGACAACACCTATGAAGATCAGGAGAGAAACATTGATACCCTTTTAAAGAACGATGATATCCCACTAGACACATTTGAATGATATAGGTGAAATTTCAATCAAGTGTGAGGTTTCTACAAAACATGTGGTACCAAAAATATATGGAGGAAGACTATATAGTGGAGAATGATGAAAAAGGATAGAATGATATACCCAATCATTAAGAACAAATGATGACTCTAATTAATGAGATAACATGTAAGGACAATATCCCATCAAAACTAATAGGAAGATGACTATGAGCGAGCGCTTAAATAGTTTCAATAAGATGTTTGTTTTTGCATTCGACTACTCTATGTTATTGAAGAGTATAAGGACGTGAACTTTGATGAAGGATTCCTGATAGAAAAGGAATAATGTGATAAACTATATTGTGGTAAGGAAAACGGAAATGACAGTAAAAACAAACACCCAGAGCCAGAGCTCCTCAGAGAAATCACTTCTCTGTCCTAATCCTCCATAATATTTCCCATAACTAACTCTCCCCTCTCTCTATCCCTTATTACAAGTTCAATACCCCCACCTTCTAAACAGCTCAGCACCTCTAACTAACTGACTTTTGGTTGTACCCCCCTATTCCTACGTGTATACACTTTCCAAATATTGGGTCTGGGCCTCTCTTGCTTTGGGCGTCCTGATTCATCAAGTGGGTTTCTATCATTGCTTGCTCCAATAAGAACAACCTTGTCCCCAAAGTTATGGTGTGGAAATTGGTTGTGAAGTTGCAATTCATCTTCCTGAGTGGCATCTTCTTCTGCATAATCTTTCCATTTCACCAGAAGTTGTTTGACTGCTGGTCCAGACCACAGTATTTCCCGATGTGCCAGCACTCTTTCCGGTTCAATCACCTGATCCCGCCTCAATTTCTAATTCTTTAGGCAATTTGAATTCTGCTACATGGCTGCCCACTGCTTTCTTTAGTTGTGAAACATGGAACACTGGATGAATTCTGGAATTGAGTGGCAATTCAAGTTTATATGCGACATCACCAATTCTATCTAGGATTTTAAATGGATCATAGTACCGAGGGGCTAATTTTGGATGAATCTTGTGAACTATTAACTGTTGTCTATAGGGTCTCAGCTTTACATACACCCACTCTACTATGTCAAACCCCTTCATTACTCTTTTCTTGTTTGCATAGTTTTTCATTTGTTCTTGCACCTTAATCAAATTATATTTGATTTTTCATATTGCTTCATCTCGATCTTCCAAATCACGTGCCACGGCTTCCACTTTAGTTTCTCCTTCAAGAAAACAGATGATAGTTGGGGATTTTCGACCATACACTACATCAAAAGGGGCAGTACCGGTGGAACTATGGAAAGTTGTATTGTACCACAATTCAGTCCAAGACACCCAATCCGCCCAGCTCTTGGGCTGTTCAGCAACAAAACATCTTAAATAAGTCTATAAACACCGGTTGACAACCTCTGCTTGTTCGTCAATCTCAGGGTGGTAAGAAGAAGACATCTTTAATCCCGTTCCTTGTAGTTTAAAAAGTTCTTTCCAGAATAAACTTACAAAATCAGGATCCTTATCGCTGAGAATAGATTGCGGTACTTCATGCATACGAACTACCTCTTTAGCAAAGATGGTTGCCACTCTTCTTGCCGTGTATGGATGTATTAATAAAATAAAGTGTGCATATTTGGACAAACGATCCACCACTGCAAATATGGTATCAAATCCCTTAGATTTCGGTAATCTGGAAATGAAATCCATTGAGATTTCCTCCCAAACCCGTTCAAGAATAGGCAAAGGTTGCAATAACTCATTGGGAGGAAGCGGAGTATTTTTGCCTCTGACAAGTCTCACATTCTCTAACAAACTCCTGCATTTTTTTCTTCATTCCAATCCAGTATAGATTGGCTGCCAACCTCCTATAAGTCCTCAAGAAACCAAAATGTCCTCCAGTAGGCGAGGAAGGGAACTCCTTTAGTAGAATAGGAATAAAGTCAGATGAGGCAAGAATCACCCGTCTTTCCTTATAGAACAAAGTATCTTGCTATATGCTAAATCCAGGTCTAGAGTGAGGGTCTCTAGACAAGTCCTGGATAATTTCTCTGAGTGTAGGATCATTCAAAACCTCTTGTTAAATCTTCTCTTCTTGTTCCCATATCGGTGATGAGACCAACATTTTGTTTTCCCCTTCTTCAAACATTCGAGATAAGGAATCTGCAGCTTTGTTCTCCACTCCCGGCTTGTAAGCAACTTCAAAATGATGACCCAACAACTTTGATACCCAATTTTGGTAATCACAACTAGCTACCCTTTGCTGCAAGAGACTCTTCAAACTCTTTTGATCGGTAAAGACTACAAAACTCCTCCCAATAAGATAGTGTCTCCAGAGTTGTACAGATAAAACTAAAGTCATCAACTCTTTTTCGTAAACTTATTTGGAGAGATTAATAGGTGACAAAGCTTTGCTGAAATACGCGATAGGTCTCTTATTTTGCATCAACATTGCACCAATTCGTCTACTAGATGCGTCACATTCAATCTGGAATGGTTGAGAGAAGTCTGAGAGCATCAACACTGGTGCAGATGTGAGGGCTCTCTTCATGTTCTCAAATGCAGCTAAGGCTTTAGCTTCCTACTGAAATCCCTTATCATGGTTTTGGAAACAACTCTCTGCCTCTTTACCTTCTTGATTGACTCTATACAATTTTGTCTCTACATCACATGCTACACGCACCATTTGTGGTCGTGTCTGAGGATTGAACGTCCGCACACGTCGTTGGATTTCTAGCCGAAGCCCTTCCATAAAATATCCTAGGTATTGTTCCTCCGGAAGGCGACCTACCTGTGATGATAGATACTCAAACTCAGCAATATAATCATCCATGCTTCCCCCTTGTCGTAAATCAGAGAGTTTCTCAAAAGGATTGTCGAAATGACAACCTCCATATCGTTCGATAAGAGCTTGTTTAAAAATTGACCATGAAAGATGATCCTCAGTCTCTCGAAGTAAGTTAAACCAGTGAATGGTTGCCCCTTCCATGCTCAACTTTGCTAACTTCACTTTAACGGCATTCGAAATGTTTTGTACCTCCAAATATGTCTCTGCACGAGTTATTGACCCAACTGGATCTCTACCATCGAACAAAGGAAGCTCGATTTTCTGCGCCGCCAATCGGTACTCCTCAATGGGATTTTCAAACATCAATACCCGTCTACCACTACTTGCAGAGGAATCGTCACCCCCTGAGCTCCCTCTGTTACGACCGTTGTTACGATCGTCGTTGATGCAATGGTTAAGTATTTTACTCATCTCTTGAAGAAGTGCCTCTTTTGAAGTCCTCCATGGATGATTTCACAGAATTCTCCAACGCCGTGACGTTACCTCTACACGATCACTGACCGTCATTTTTGGTGGCATAGAAAAAAATTCCGTTGAGCCCAATCGTTATCTGGCAGGTTGGACCAATTGATAGAAAAGGAATAATTGTATTGTGGTAAGGAAAACGGAAATGACAGTAAAAACAAACACCGAGAGTCGGAGCTCCACAGAGAAATCACTTCTCTGTCCTAATCCTCCATAATATTTCCCATAACTAACTCCCCCTTCTCTCTGTCTCCCTTATTACAAGTTCAATACCCCCACCTCCTAGACAGCTCAGCACCTCTAACTAACTGACTTTTGGTTGTACCCCCTATTCCTACTTGTATACACTTTCCATATATTGGGTTTGGGCCTCTCTTGCTTTGGGCTTACTAATTCATCAAGTGGGTTTCTATCAATTCCACAAACTATTGGAATTGGTAAGACAAATACTTGTAGCCATTGTCACTAAGAAAGCCTATATCGATATACTGAGGTGTGTTTTTATTTCATTAAAATACAAAAAGAAAAAACACTTTGATCAATTATTCGTCAATAAAATCCAAGTATATCTAGAATAATCATCAATAATAGTAGCAAGACATTTAAAATCGGATAGGGTAGCAATACAAGAAGGATCCCAACTATCAAAGTGAATTAAAGAAAAAAGAGACAAAGCTTATTTAGTAAGACTATTTGGAAGAGACTAAAAACTATGTTTTCTAACCAATATGACTCACAATTCAAAATAAACAAATGTTTTAAACTTGGTACCATCTTTTGCAATTTGGTCAACTCGATATATCCTAATTGTGCATGAATCATCGTGGAGAGACGACTGATGAACATACAATGGTGATGGAGAGAGATAGCACATGTCATGTCCAACACGATATTTGATTTAGCAAGGTAGCACTATTTTCAGTGAAAGTGATGATAATATGGGATTGAGTAAATCAAGTGGCATACAGTAAATAGAAATAGAAATTAGGAACATAAAGAACGGAGTCAATGATAAGGGATGGGGAGGCTTAGGTAGTACCAACATTGCAAGCTTGTTTTTGTGAACCATTAACAACAATTATAAAAAGAAAATTGACAGCACTTGTAAAACAAAAGAAAAAGAATGATCACTAGACATATGATTAGTTGTACAAGAGCCATTAACCCAAGGACCAAGACAAGGACATTGACAGAGAAAAACAGGTGAATTACTAGTGTGTGTCATCAAAGCAACATTAACAGTGGATTGGCGTGTCATACACCATTTGATAAAGTCTTCATATGTTGCTCGAGATAGATCAACTGGTAGTGTGGGAGCAACATGTGATTGTGTCTCTATGTTTATTTTCTAAGGAATATGGAGTGCAGATGACGAGGAAGTCATTCATAGTAGGGTTTACTAATGATTTCAAAATCTGATCACAGGTAGCAGCATACTCTTGGCGCAAGCCATACAAACCCAAAGTCATAAAAAAGGTATTCTAGTTCTCAAGTTCCTTATTCACATTTGTAGTTGGTGGAAAGAACTCACTAAAATCATGTAAGGCAGCATGAAGCCGCCCAAAATAGACATACATAGGGCCCTCAAATTTTTCGTGGAGCAAGAAGTGTTAAATGATCTTGGCGCACACAATATAAAAACTTTGTGCCATTGGTATAAAGGGCATGAGCCTCGCTTCAAACTGATTGATGCACACGTCTCATGGGGATGGAAACTAGGTTTGAGTGAGATATGAACAGTGGATCTAATAACTCTAGATAGTTAAGCATCAAGCTTTATCCATTATTCACATTTTGTAGGAACAAACTCGTCTGTTGTGGTGAGATGGGATTTGTAGTCCAACCCAGTTAACCATAACCCGATTTGGAAACCCAAGTGGAATAGTTAGGCCTGTTCATCTTCTCATTGCTAACAATATGGTTAGCCTAAGGAAAGCAGAAGAAAAGACGCCTGTGAGGGTGCATGGATGGGTGGTTTACGTCGGTGTTTGTTCAGTTGGATAGATGGGTGTAGCAAGATCTCATCCCTGTGTGTGCCAGAGAAAATGGTGGTCGCCAGAGACTTTACCGAAACAATGAACATGAACCTGGGAGAAAGGTTCGCAAAAAAAAAAAATCTTCTGGAGACAGTTAGTCTACTGTGCCAACACAAATTTGAGAAAGACTATACCATGTTAAACACTATAGGAAAAAGAAAGATTAAACTTAAGCTGTGCCTTAAATTTAGGAGATTTCATATTCTATAATAATAAAGATATAATACAAGAATAAGTAAAAATATTCTTATTAATACATATATATCTAGATATTCTTGACTATATACCTTATTTGTATAACTGAATGAAAAAGAAAAACCCAAACAAAAAGCCACTTCATTTTAGACTCTTCATGAAAAGACTCTTCGGTTAGATTACTATTTGAAAGATTATACAAATTAGTTTTACCACTTCTTAGATATTTTTTTCATACAAGGAACGAAATGAATAATGATATGGCAAGTGTGGGAACGAAAATGTAGAATTGTTTTCATGTAGAGACCAAAATGAAGTCTATAACTCTCACATAGGGACTAAATGACAAATGATGTCAAATAAAGAGACCAAATCTAATACCGTTACAACTTTAGCAAACGGCAGGAATCATTTTTCATAGAGAAATTAAAATGTACAGCTTTTTCATATAGGAATCAAAAAAGAAAAATGATGCCAAGTGTAAACACCAATTTTTTAATTTAATCTAAATAATATCTTCAAACAAAAGCTACCAGATACAGGTTACACGTACAAATTAAGCTAAACCATAGTCTTCGCATTTTCTGTGATTAAAAAGAAATCAAAAGCAATTACATTCTCATTTCTCAAACATTGATTCCATTCAACTTAATAATAAGGCTTTAAGAGACACCACACAAAAAGGACAAACTTTCTAGAGCACTAATTGCATCAGTATTCTTGTTTGGGCAACCAAATTTTATAGATGCATCAAACGATTACACTTGGGAGAATATACAATGTTGTTAAAACACACTAGAATGTGATCGAAACTTGAGATCAAGCTTACCTCCTTCCTTTCCAAATATTGATCTTCTGATAAGAAGTCCACAGCTTCAGAAGCAACGAAGCAGTTGGTAAACCTCCGCATTTTGCAAAATCGGTCCTTCACAACAATGTATTCTTTCATTTTGCGCACAATTAGAGCCATTTCATCAATCGCCCCTCTACTATCATCCTCTCCAGAAAGTGGAGGAACTGGGCATTCAAATGATGGTACTTCATTAATAAGGTAGTCAATCTTCTCATTAAGTTTGCCAGACTCATTTAAGGACTTTAGTGTGCTCAAGCCTCCAATAAGTATTCCATTGAAAAAAACCTTGGGAATAGAAGTAGATCCTGAATTCTTCTCCAGCTCTATCTTTCTACTAGGATAGACATCAATGTTGATTTCAACATATCTAAGCCTTTTCATATACAAAAATTTCCTAACCTCTCTACATTCTTGGCACCCTAGTCTTGTGTACACTATAATCCTTCCTTTCATGACTATGGGTAGTGGTGGACCTTCATTTGTGGGTTCCTCCCTTGGGACAGTTCTATTTTCAGCATCAACATCAGATGACGTTTTAATATAATTTAAGGGGTTCCAAGTTGTTTTCTCCACTGTCTTCTCAGGAACCTCTTTCGTATCACTGTCTCTTGATAAATCTGAAGGATCCTTACCCATGTCATCAGATTTACCCACAGCACATTCGTCTCTTTTTCCAGAAAGGTGGCGAAGCACCATGGAGACTGCTATTATACTTTTCTCCATAACAAATTCTCTAAGAGATATTGTCTTCTCAACCACACCTGGAACCTCCGGATTGGTGTTCAAAGTATCCATAGATGTGCTGCAGCCAGCTTCAGTTCCAGGAACCTCAGCTCCACCAACTTCAGGCTCCAAATTATTGCCCTCTGAAGTGTTCTCTGTTTTTTGATTCGTTTGTGCAGATTCCATGCTTCTGCTGTCATCCTTCTCCATGAACAAACCCTGATGCTCAAAATTATTATCTAGACTTACTTCTTGACTTTTAAGCTCAAAATCTCCACTGTCTTCCTTAAAACCAGAACAGTCTTGTCCAACAATGCTAACTTCAATCTCAGATTCCACGGAATCACTATCATGCTCCTTTTGAAACAAGTCTTCTTGAACGGTACCGGTCTCCAAGTTTTCCTGTTGAGATCCACACACTAAATGGCAGCTATCCCCCAACCTCTGAGCCAACTGAGATTCTCCTGCTACAATGTCTTTTCCTTCCTCATGAGTATTCAACTCTACATCTATCACCTCATCCACCCTGTCTGGCATACTATCCTGCTCATCATCAAACTCGGGGGAATCATGACCCATATTCTGAATTTTCCCCTCCTTTGATCCCTTCTCACGTTCTGCACTCGGAACGGTAAAACCATCTCCGTCCAGCTTTTCAACATCTTGAGAACATACATTATACGGTACATCTTCTTGATCATTCCCGAACTCAGAGGTATCATAGTCTACATTTTGAGTTTCTGGCCGCACAGAGTGTTTTTCCCTATCTTCTTCACTCGAATCCCCTTCTATCTCTCCAACTGCCCGAGGACTTGGCTCATCTGTCTCCTCTAACTCTTTCTTTTCCATGGTGATGCAGCCAAGAATCACATTTTCCACATGCTACATAATCTAGGTGCCACAACAAACTCAACACCACATAAATTTACAACACTGCTTCTGACTTGTCTCCTAATAAAACAAACGACGAGTGTGTAACACTCAAACAATAATCAAAAGCAAACCTGAAAGTTACATGAAATCAAGGAGCCAGAAAGTGAGAGGTAGTAGCATAGTAAGTTAACCATGAAACAAAATCGCTGTAGGAGTAACAAAAATTCCAATTTATTACCACAGCAACACAAGGCCTTCCAAATTTAGTTTACCTTTCCTAATTAAGTCCCTGGTGCATTTCGCCTGTGAAAACTACAAGGTGCAAGGAATTGCAACTCATTCCAAATGTAATCTGGAAACTGTGTAAAAATAACAGCCTGATTAATTTGATAAGGTTCGTTACACATTAGAACTCGGAACACAGGTTTGGTTTTAGCCAAACCAAAAAAAGGGTTTTATGGAAAAAAATTATAACAGACAATGCGGAAAAACAAAATGAGAAAATTGGCGAATGAAAAGAGAAAAAGTTACCGATCCGATGAGAATTGAATTGGGGCAGAAAAAAACAGACAAGAGGAGGGGTTAGGTTTGTGTTGCGTTGCGCTGCGTTGCGTTGGAGGTTTGAGTAGAAAGTCGAAGGTGGAAAGGCGAGGATGATTCAGACAGCAGGAGGAGCGAGAGAAGCGGGAAGTGCATGGGCAAACTTAAATTCCTACCAAAATACAATTTTCATTTATACATATAATGTAAGTAACACTATATATTTTATCATCGACACCTTATTGTTCCAAAAAAAAAAAAATATATATATATATATACATTCAATTAGAAATTATTTTAAATTAATTATTAGTCACTCCAACCGTAGTAATTTCTGATTTTTTTAATCATAATATTGATGCATTAATTATAAAAAATAATGATGAATAGGAAATGAACTTTAAGAGCACAATAATAATAATCATAGTTAAATAATATCAATGTGCTGTAAAAAAAACGTGATGCTGATAACAATTAATAACGTGATTATGACAATATTTAAGTGATTATATAAGATATTAAAATTAGTAACTAATCATTATAATGTTGGTTTATATTAATTTTTATGTATATTGTGGGAAATAAATATTAGAAGTATTAGAAGCATGAGAGTAAGGTGCACGTCTCGTTTATTTAAATTAAAATTAGTAACTAATGAAATACATGAGTATTTTATTGTGAAATAATAATATATTTTATGTAAAATATATGAGTGATGGCTTTGAAGTGTTGGCGTAAATTGGGATTTCAAGATTTTACAGTGATACCTTATGTTTTAGTAAAAATTAATATATTCTAGAGTGAAATGTTAAAAAATTTCATATTATTTTTAAAAGGATGTGATTTTTTCACATCATCATTCTCTTCTTTTCAACTTTCTCTTCACTTAGTTCATCTCTATCTGATGTTTGCTCCTTTGATCTTCTTAATATGTTGTATCCTTCTAGTCTTTTTATTTCACTTTGTAACTAGGATATTATGACGATTAAGTGAATCAGGATACATTTGAAGTAATTAATGTGATACAAGTAATTAATGCCTAATAATAAAAATTACATATTTATAATATTAGTATATTGACTCAAGTCTCCTTTAAAAATAAACTTTAATTATTACAAAAATTTGATTTGATGAAAATATAATTGAATTTTGACTTATTAAAATAAAATAAAATATAAATATAAAAATGCATTTATATATTCATATTTACATATTTATTAAAAACTATAAAATAGATAATTAAAGATGTGTAGCTAATATGTAAAATTTTAATATTACAAAAGTTGTATAATATCTTTTGTAAAGAAAATTTGACAAAAAAGTACATGAAAGTATTAGACTTAATGTTGATGATAAACTAAATAAAATTGACTTCATGGGAGAGGTTACGTTAGGGTTTGGTGGATTTTTATGGTTGTGTTTGGGTTTCATCATTATCCTTTTTCAGTTCTGGTTCTTGATGTGTGCCAGTCCTAGTACATGTTACAGGTTTGGTTAAGTGTAGTTTTACTTTGATGTGTGGTGCGGTGTAGTTATTAGCTAACGCTTCTTGACATGATCTTGCTTTACGACGGTGTTTCAGAGGCGTACATTCCTACTTTTTGTGTTTGCATCGTCACTTGCTATTTTCTTGCTTTTGGAGTTTGTTGTTTGTGTTTTGTTGGCTGCATGATTACATCATTTGTAGGTTTTCGAATTTTTGGGAGATGCTTAGAAGATAAGAAAGCTTCTAAACAACTAGTCAAGTCTCCTTAGGACAACGAAAAACTTTCACTTAAGTTTTAAACAATGCATGCAATATACCTCTTTCTGAGATTCCATCTCCATGCATTGAGGGTGACTTGGTTATTGTCCAAATTCTTGAAGAGGTATCTTTAGTGGGTTTGGAAGACTACAAAAATCATCTTCATAGTAGGGTTATGTTAAAAAAAGGAGACACACATCTCACACATATGGACCTTTGGGTAAAAGTTTTTACTAATTTGAATTTTCCATTCTTGAAGATATGGACGCATATTGGTTGTTGGATCCTGAAGTTTGACTCCTAGTCTTCTTTACACATTCTTATGAACCAAAGATTTTGTTCCTATCTCTATGAAAATGCCTAAGACTTAGTGTTGGGTTCGTGTGCATGGATTACCCTTGGAATATTGGCAGCCAATGGCTTTTTCTCCATTGTTATAGGACTCCTCTTGCATTAGATGACTATACCATAAAAAAATAAAACAAAAGACTTCTTTGCTCAGGTTCTTGTAGATGTTGAGCTTCTATCTACCACTTTAAGAAAAATAATAAATAATGATCAAAACATCAGTCACTAGATGACACAAATCAGTCACCGATACAATGATCAATTTAGTGACTAAACACTGTCAATCACTATTTTGTTCGTCGTTCATAAATAGTGACTGAATCTATTATTAAATTAGTGATCGATTTTATGACCCAATTAGTAACCAAATTTGTGATCGAATATATGACATATCTTAAAATCTCAATTTTGGTTACTAAATCAGTCATTAATGATTTTTTTTTTTAGTTTTATATTTTTTCTAAAAAAATATAAACCTAATAAATGTAATATTATGATAATTTGTACAATTTTCATCATAATAACACAAATTTAATATAAATACTTTTCATTCAAATTAATCATCCAAAAAAGTTTATAATGTCGTTACATAACTAATATTCAATGCAAACAATACAATAGTAATAAAAATATCCAATTTAAGGACAATAAAGTTCAATTCATATTTGAGGAGGTTGAAAGTCTATCTTTTCCATCAAGAGATAAGACATTTTGTTAGTTTATTGACTATCTCTCTCATTATTGAACATTTTATCTCAAAGTTCGTCCCTTTCCGTTTCAACTACAAATAACTTGTTTTTTTTTTAATTGTTCAATCTCGTCCCTCATTACCTGCATAGTTGAAGATGTAGAATCCTGATTGAATTGTCTCCTAATTACTTTAGTTGACTCATATCCAAGTCCATACACCTTGTATTTATTAATCCTAGCAACTTTACACCAAAGTTGTAATTCATCAAGTGGAGACACTCCTATAACAGATGTTGATTAGGATGTTTCTTCCTATGCATGAGTAAACTCTACCTATGAACATCAAAATAAAATTGGTAATACATTAGAAAAAATACAAAAAAGACACAAGTGTTGAACAAATTAACATATCATATTTATTTGTGACTTACATCCACATCTATTGATCTTGATCCACCCGTGTTTTGCCCTTCTTTCGTTGGTGTATATAACGGAACAACTCTGATGGGATAGGAGGTTTTCCATTCAACTTTGTCTAAGATAAGGTAAACAAAAAAACTAATTTAGAAATAATATGTACCAAAAAAAAATAAAAGATAAAATCCTCAAGTTATATATGAATGGGATAAAGAATATTAAACCATAAATACAAACAAAACGTATATTTACTTCTAGATTTTACTAATGGATTGAATTTGACAATAACATGTTATCATTCAACCAAATTAGAACTAACTAATTTTGTGTATGCTATCAATAATCAAATGCCTAGAAGTTTCCATAATCCACATATATAGGCTAACTTTAAATTTTTCATGCCAAACAAAGACATGTAAAAGTTTAACACGAACATGAGTAAACAAACCACAAACTACTATAACTTATGTATTATATATTTGTTGTAGGATTCTTATGAATAAATAAACTTAGGCACTGATATGACCAACAATATGAAATTATCTAAGTTTTCTAAAACACGGAGTGGTAATAGTTTGCTAGATTTTCAAAAGTACAAAGCACAAAAAAAAATTTACCAAATTTTCTTTATGTTGAGAAATGTTAATAAAGTCAATAGTATGGAGTGAAACTCTAAATCCTTGACAATATGAAGATCTATTCGCTTTTTCGATTAAACTTTTCACTTTGAATGGTTTTGATCCCCAATGTTGGCATAAGTTATCTCATATATCTTCTACAAGCCAATTTGACTTATTCATTGTGTTGTGAGCTTTATTTAGTGATTTTTCAATATGTTTGCACCTCGCATTTCAAAAAATAGTATATTTTCTCTATAATAAAATAAACCAAGTTAAAACTATAACAAAACCAGGAATTTACAATTAGTCTTAATGTTAAAAACTAATATATATATATATATATATATATATATATATATATATATATATATATATATATGTTGACTATCCGACAAGTGTACCAAGTTAAAAGTAGTATAGAATTTAAAATACAGATGTCGATCCCACATAGAACAATTTCAATTAAAATTTCAAATTTCACTACTCACTAAGTACATAAGATTTGATAATGATTTGGTTCAAAGAACATAAAAACATAAAAGAGATTGCATGTTAAGTTAATCAAGAGCAAAAGTGTTTTAAAAGAGTTAGTTAAAACAAGGGATTGATCTTCATCTATCTTCCTCATTCATATTTTGGTTTGATAAGAACATACAACACCCATAAATACTCGATATTGATGCATATATAAAGATCATTCACATTGATTCCTCAAGCATGAAATTCATAAGGAAATTTTCTAAACACCGATTCCTCAGTTATCTAGTAAATTACCCAACATTAAGAACATATGTTATAACACAATCAATACATTGAAACCTATTCCTAGTATTCTAATATATTGAGCATTCTCATATAGGTCAGAAGCTTAGAAGTACTTTCCAGTTAAATCTAAAGATCAAAATCAAGACTCTACTAATCAAATAGAATCTAGCATTAAACATAAGATGAAAATACCAAGATTGAGTAGAAACTAAATATTATATATAAATATCACCAAAATACAAATGAGTTTAAAAGATTACATTCAATTCCAAAGATAAAGGTTTAGCTACTCATGGTAGCCATTACAAACCAAAAAAAGGAAGATTATAAGAGGAAGTGGAACTTGGGCTTGTCTTGAAGTCACTATTACATTCCTTAGCTTCTAACCCTTCCAAAGCTTCTTCATTATCATCAAAGAAGGCCAAATCTCCTTCTTAAACTCGTTTTCGTGCCTTGGGTTAGTAACTTATTGCTTGAGCCAGCTAGTTTTCACCCAGGCTAAAGGGGTCCTTATCCTAAAAAAAGGTGTCTCGCTCAAGCAAGCCATGTCTCGCTCAAGTGAAGTCTTTGATAAAATTTAACCCCTCTTTGGACTATTTTATCCTGGGTGAGCTTCTCCTCGCCTGGGCAATGTCAGCACCTCGCTCGAGCGAGTCCTACTCTCCTGGGCGAGCCAGCCACTACAACTTCACTTCATTCTAGACCAATCTCGATCAGGTGAGCCATTCTTGCCTGGGTGAGTCTTCACTTTCAGCCTTTTAATTATTTTCTACATACATCTTCCAATCTTACATTTTCTTCATCCTTGCTAACCTAAAATTTACACAAAAATTAGGCTTAAATGATTTCATTTAACTCAAAACTCAAAACCTATAATTGGATCCAAAAACTCTCAAATTAGGGGTGATTACTATTTTAAACAACAATTAAAACCATGAGTATCCAAGTTTTCTTATGTACAAAATACTCAAACTTGGCACTTATCAATATACACCATGAACTTTGTGAACCACATGTCTTTATTGATTTCAGACTCCTTTTTTCACAATGGCCATGGTTCAATATAATGACTTTTGAAGATATCACCAATGACATTTGTTACAAAGTATGAAGGCAAACATACACAAATATGTAGTTATAAAGACATGTTATATATAAAATTTGAACAAAATGTAACATTGTTAAAATTTATGTGATTTACCTATATTCATCAATTGTCAAAACAGGTTTGCCACTAATGCTTTGGATATATGATACATTTTGATCATCCTCAGAAGCGAATGTTTCATGTGTTCAAGGGTCAATCCTTGAAGACTTTATGGTGAAATACCAGGTGGAGTAGGATCTAATGCTTCAAGTGGTGCAGTAGCATATGCTCCCAGAGGTGGAGTACTAGCATTTAGTCCCATTAGTGGAGTAGAACCAACATGTGCAGTACATTTAAAGGGTGGTCCAAAAGTAGTTGAATGAAAGTGCAGTCTAATATAACTTGATTCTTGTTGTGCAGTAGGACCAATATGTAGCCTAATTGAAGGAGCTTCACCAAAATGACCTCCAATTAAAGGAGTAAAACTAGCATGTATGTTATTACTTGGTAACTGATTTAGTTGGTGCTTTAATAAACAACTTTTCAAGATTAGTTTTGTTTTTTTTCTTGGGAAAGACAATGTCATTAAAATGTTTGTGACGTAATAAAAACACATGTTGATTAAGACAACAACATATTTGCTTACATTTATTAAAGAGTCACCAAAATTAAAATATAAAGATATACAAAGATCGTTCATCATCATCATCTTGCTCATAAAACTCATGATGATGATGGACATTAATATCATAATCATTAGATATATATTCATCATTAAAGTCACTTTCATCTTCATACTCTTTTCCAGTGAGTTGTGTCTTATCTTCCATGTTATCTTGATTATGTTCGCTATGATTTTGTGCATCATTGTCTACTACATCTTCATATCTTGATCATCTCTTAGTTGACCAAGTAGTTGATCATTTGACACATATTTAGTATTAGAAATATCATCTTGCAACCTCCAATGTATATTGATCATCAACCATACTTCTTACTTACCAATTTACCTTTTCCTTAACTTCTTGAGGATAAGACATATAATATAACTGAATTACATTTGTTGCAAGTATGAAAAGATCATAATTCAAATATCTTTTACAATGATGAACATCCACAAGATCATAATATTCCTTATGAACTTTTACACTAGAATTCCTTTCAAAATAAAACCATTGGTAGTTGAATAAAACTAATTGTTTTCTTGGTTCTCCTATGTATTTAAGTTGCACAATCTCTTTAATGATACCATAATAATAAGTTTCTTCATCTTCACTATCCCTTAACACAACTCCATAATTGATTATTTTCTTTCCAGTGTTCCATTCTTCTGTATGAAACTTGAAACCGTTGACAAAATAAATAGGCCAAGTAAGAACTTTTCCTTGGACCCCATGTTAAGTCATGCAAAAATTGACTTTGAACCATATTGTTCCTACCATGGAACTAAATGAATGACAACAAGAAATCAAACATAGTCACAAGTGTAAAAACATATACTATTATTGCACGTAAATTTACTATTACTCAATACTTACATATGTTTGAAACCATCTAGGAAAATTGGAAGCAATCCTAGCCTCAATTTCTTTTTGACTGATATTTGGATTTAGTGCTTGTAGAAATTGTTCAAATATTCTAACATTTATGCATAATAAATTATGTTAGTGTTTATATACATGCTTAAAATATGCATGTCAAAATCAATGTAGATACTTACTTAATCAATGGTTGCACTTCTTCACAATTAAGCAATAAATGCAAATGTACAACTTCTAATTCTTTCTTATTTAAATACCTACTCGAAGAAGTCCACTAGAGTGACCAAAATGATTAAAAATTGCTTATGTTTGGTCCACTTCATTTTCACCTCCATCATCATTGCCACTTATATCATTTCTAATTGTTTACACATGAGACTCAAAATAATATGAACAAAAATGAGAAGTCTCTTGCACTAGATATGCCTCACATATTGACCCTTCAACACGTGTCTTGTTCTTAATCATTTGTTTCAACTTATTCAAGTACCTGATATAACATCATTATATCATCACACTATAAGAAAACGCTCGATTAGCTTCCAATATTTTGCGTGGGCCAAGGGACCCACACAAAAAGCATCGGCCCAAATAGCGATTCTTGGAATCTAAACTGAAGTGTCGGCTTGATCCACGCAACAATTGTCACAATGTTTTTTATTTAAAAAATTTGTGTGGGACTCACCAACGCAATTTAAAAAAAAATTGAATGCGACGGCTTGGCCGACGCTATATGTTGCGTCAGCCTAGCCTATGCAGTCTTAAAAAAAGTATTTTATTTTAATTGTCTTGTTTTTATGTGGAGTTGAGAAAAAAACAAAAATATAGTTAAAATTAAATTAAATTTAGAAAAGAAATAATGTTTAAAAAATATAACATAAAATAAGAGTAATATTATTAAATTAGTAAAATGTAAAGGTAATGAAATATTGTAAGAAAAATAAAATAAGTGTAAGTTTGATAATAAAAGAATAAGTTCAAATGTAATTATGAAATTTATTTTTAAATAACTAGAAAAAATTATGAATTTAATTATGTATATTAAATTTTGTTTAGTATTTTATAGTATGATTAATACAAAAGAAAAATATGAAATATTGAAAGAATTACAATGAGATAAAAGTAATGTAGTAAATAAATAAATGTTGAAAAATTATTATGATTATTTATTAATAATTTGATGAAATAAATTTAAAAAATATTTGACTATAACTTTTGAAATTTAATTTAATGATAGTTTAATCATAAAATATAAATGAATGATAATTAAATAATTGAATATAAATAAATGATAGTTGAAGCATAAAATATGAGTGAATATAAAATATAACATGTTAAATGATATCTAATTTGTAATTTGTTAAAATACAATGTAGTACGCGTATTAGTTATTTATGATAGTATGAATATGTATATTCTTCCAAATGTATGATAATATTTTTTCAAAAAAACAAATAAATAAGAGAAATAAAAGAAAATATTGTAGTAATGCTCTAATGACTCTAGGTATGTGATTGAGTTTTAGAATTAAGTAGGAAGAGGAAGATGAAAAGATAGTTAAAAAGTGCCTTAATTAATTTAATTTAGTTTTAATTTAATTGAATTTGAAATGAAACTCAATGAAGGAGGAGTGAATGTGCATAGCAGCATAAGATACTCTTCATTTGAAATGGGTGTAGAGCAACATAAGAGTTCATTTGAGATGGGTGCAGAGTAGCGAAAATGCCTTAATTAGGTAGCATAACACACTTTTCATTTTAAATAGGGTTAGAAATGAGTGAACATGCATAAGTAGAAAATGTTAATTTTAACTGGGTAATGTTACATTGACAATTCATATTTAAAGTTCAGAAATTAATTACATTAATTGTGAATAAAATGGTTTCTACATATACATTCATTGAAGTAGGTGAACAATTTCATACAATTTTAAAGTGAATTAAGTTTATAGATAGAAAATTATGTAATTTTTTTAAATGTATGAAATTTTTTTAGACTATGAATAATTTATAAAAGGTTCGAAGTAGTTGCATTAGTATTGTGAGAACAATGAAAAAGAAAATGCAACAATGATAAATTATTGTTTTTCATTGGTTGTATGTATGTTATATATTATGTGTATTACATGTGATTATGTAAATATGTTTGATTACAGTAAAATATTAATGTGATTATGTAAATATGTTTGATTATAGTAAAATATTAATTATTATATGACATATAAGATGTTTTATAAAATAAGTCATAGTATCTAATTACTAATAGAAGCAATTGAAAGTAATTTTTTTTTTATATTTACATAACATAATTTAGTTAATTTAAGAATTATTGATACACATGTTATAATATTTGATTTTAATTTGTACTTATAACTTCATTTATATTTATAAAATATACATAAATAAATATAATGTTTGAATATTAATAATACGATAAAATAAGAGTATAACACCAAAAAAAATGATAACAATTTGTATTTATTAGTACAATATTATTGTTTGAATTGATTATTATAGACAAATATTTTAATAACAAAGTAAAACATAATATAATAATTCATATAATAGTTATTCTTATTTGACATGTTACATATCGTAGTTATATTTAGGGTTTAAGTTAGTCATTTGTATATTATAATAGTCGGTTTGTATCTGTATTTATAACTTAACTGAATTTACAATTATAATTATCATATGTAATAAATTATACTTAATTATTTTGTAATAAATTATACTTAATTATTTTGTATATTGTATAGTAATCATGTTTATGTTTATATATTGTATTATAATTTTATTACAATATAAAGTTATTTATCAGATATAATGAATAAAGTTAAATAAAGTTTTTAACTAGAAATTTACCTTAAAATACCTTAAAATTTTTGAAGGAAAATTCTAAAGTTTTAGTAAAAGTTTTTAACTAATTTTTAAACTAAAAATTAAAGTTAAACTAAAATACCTTAAAAATTTATCAAATAATACTGTTTTAAATTTTTATTTTAGCACAAGTTAGAATCTTCTTTTGTTCCATAAAAATATTTTTTATACAAAAGATAGTTAAAAAAATTTCTTCAATAAACAACATTTCTTGAACATATTATTTTTCGTAAATAAATTAACATGGCAAACAAATAATTGAAATTAAAAAATTTTCCTTATTCTAAACCCTCCTTAAACTAATAATATTTTTTTTAATTAGTAAAATTCGAATAAATCTTTTTATAATATTTTTAACATTTTTTTATTTTATTTATAGACTTTACATAAATATTAAATAAGAATATTTTTTTATATAAATATATAAACTTTATATAATACATTAATTTAATATTTTTATTTATCGTAATATAAAAATTTTATTACTACACGTTATCAAATATTGGACGGGATTCATAAAAGTGGAATGCGGGAACTTTACCAAAACATCAAAGCACACCTCTAAAGCTCTCAAGCTATTCTTATGTGCACAACAAGCTCTGATGTTTAAAAAAATGTAAAATATGCGAAAGTTTCAAAATTTACCAAAAAATGCACTTAGCAAGCTGAGAGCTCTGAAGCTTTGAAGCTTCAAAAGCAGCACAACAAAGCATCAGACTGCGTCCCCTTTCTGCCGTTCGTGGGCGTCAGCGAAATTGAGTTCTGGTGTGGGCGCCAGCGAAACTAGTTCTAGTGTGAGCGCCGGCGAGACTGCGTCAACTGCATTCCCTTTCCAACTGCGATCGTGGGTTAGTTTGGTTGGATTTTCGGTTTAAGGTTTATTTGAGGTGTATTTGAATAATTTTTTTTGTGTTGGACGTAGATTTGGGGGTTTAGGGTTTTTTGGGGGCGGCGACGGGAGTGGTGGACTGTAGACGGAGCTTGCTTTCGCTTGGGTTGCGTTAAGGTAAGAAATGATATTGCAGTTATTGTATTTGTTGTATTGATTGTATTTGTTTTGCTGAATGTTTGCTGAATGTGTTTGCCGCTACTACAATGATGAGGTTCTTCTATCTCTCTTCCTTTGCATTCCTAATTTCTCGCACAATCTTGTTATCTAGGGGAATCTCTCCATTCATAAAATAAAAATAGCCTGCCAACATTCAATAGGTCTCATAAAGACAACAACTGCTTGAAAGTAGAAATAATGGAGTTGGGACTTGCTGTTATTGTTTTCCTATGTAATAATTAATTTTGCCTTTTTGGGTTACTTCATAAAGACTCAGTCCATCATCCATCGTGACTATCCTATGTTATACATATATCTTTATATCTACTCTGGTTTGAAACAATACTAGTCAAGACAGATTATATAATTATAGTTGGGTTTAAGTTTAATACATGATTTGGGGACATACATGATATAGCCGTCCTTGTGAAGTGGTATTGTTCATATCTTGAGTTTTAGTCTCTGATATCAAGTAACCGCCATGTGTCTACTATCCATTAAAACCTTCTCTACATAGATGCAGTTCTGGAGAAAATGAGGTGTACTAAAGTTTCTTTTAAGTTAATTGAATTCACAATTTTGTACTTTTACTATATTAAATTATGTGCTTATACACCATTAGCTGAGTGGAACTCAAAGATCTTTGTTGCCATATTAATGTGTTTGTGAGTAAAGCATCCTTGTAGGAAAGTTAAGTAAGTTGTGTTAGATTGGAGAATATAGACAGTAATATACCTCTATCATAACCATTCCAAGCTCTGAGGTATTGGATTGCAAGGAAAGTACCTAGCGTGTTCACTTGCCTTGTTTTTTCAAATTTGATGAATGTTCTTTCCATTTTATCTTATCACCAAATAAAATGAATGTTTTGCTCTGGGGATGTGATTTTTTTTTGAAGTTGGATTTGGTAGGGGATGGAAGGAAATAAAAATATTTATTTTCAAATTATAAAAGAGATTAACTCATAAAGTTTATGTTAATCTATCATTTTATTATTTTATTTTAAAAATTGTCAAATAAAAAATTATTAATTAGAAATGAAAAATTTGTCCTCCCTTCCATCATCCTTTAAAACATATGCGTTGGAACACATACCACAACCCATCAATTAGAATTTTGTTGGGTCCAAACCCACACATTAAAGATTTCAAAAGTAACAAAGGGTTCTTTTTTCCATTTGCGTCCTAGCTATAATTAGGCTCATAGTTGTTTTTATTTCAATATTTTGTATAAGTTGTTTTTATTTCAATATTTTCTATACGTGATGCGTTACATTTTTTAAGAGACTATTTGTCATTTCTTTCTCATTTGTCTCTATTGCATATTCTGAGCTTTTAATCTCTTTATGATAATATCATGTGTTGTGCTTATAAAGAAGAAAATATTGGAAACACAATTTATACATTTAATTGTTGTTTTATAAAAGTTATACTTTAAATATAAATTTCATACAATCGGATAACATAGTTTGATAATATATTGACTATGTTGTTCATTTATTCTAACATTAGCATGAATGTATTTCCATTGTATCGAGCATTGGCCTCGTTTTATGTTATTTTCATTGGTGGTTTTAAGGTTGACTATTGTGACAACAATACTTGTATACAATTTGTTAGTAATATCAATTTCATGATGAGCATGCAGAAGATGGATCGATTATGGATGTATGATATGCTTGATCCTTCAAAGAGATTAAAGCAACGATTCATGAATGGAGTTTTTGAATTTGTGTCAACGACAATGGACCAACCTTCATATATAGAGGATGGAGGGATAAGGTGTCCATGTGTGAGATGTATTTGTCAAAAAATCCTTAAACCTTCTCATGTGAGGGCTCATCTGCTACAATATGGGTTTCAATCTAACTACCATGTATGGATTTATCATGGAGAAGATCGACCAACTGATGATAGTATAGTTTATACATCCACCAGTTATGAAAACATGAATTATGGTGCCAACTTTGGGTCAGTTACCAAAATGGTGTACGATGCATACATGCAGGTAGCTGACATAACAACTCATTATGAAAATGTCCAAAGTGAAGAGATGAATAGAGAAGAACCCCCTAATGTAGAGGCACAAAATTTTTATGACATGTTAGCATTTGCGAATAAACTATTTACGATGGAGCAAGAGTCTCGACTATTAGTAGCCATTAGGCTTTTCGCCTCTAGAACCAATTAGCATACCACAGAAAAATGTTTAGATCATTTCATACAATTATTGCTTGATATTGCTCCAAGAAAAAATTTCATCCATAAGAATTACTATGAGGCAAAAAAAGTTGTCTCAAGTCTTGGATTGAAGTCTGTGAAGATTGATTGTTGTCAGGGTGGTTACATGTTATATTATAAAGATGATAGTGAATTAACTGAGTTCAGATTTTGTGGTCTTCCAAGATATATGTCTGACAAGGGTCAGAACAAAAGATATAAAAAGGTGCTAGTTAAAAGAATGTTTGATTTGCCAATCATTCCAAGATTACAGAGACTGTATGCTTCAATGGATTCATCAAGGCAAATGAGATAACACCATGAGAACAAACAGGATGATGGCTTATTACGACATCCTAATGATGAGAAAGCTTGGAAACATTTTGATAATGTATATCCCGGTTTTGCAGCTGACCCACGACATATTAGATTGGGTTTATGTTTTGATGGGTTTACACCATATGTGCAAGCTTCCACATCCCCATATTCATGTTGGTCGGTATTTTTGACTCATTACAACCTACCCCCTGAAATGTGTATGACAAAGCCATACATATTTCTAACTTGTCTAATACCAGGTCTAACAAATCCAATCAAGAAGATTGATGTGTACTTACAACCACTCATTCATGACCTATAACTATTGTGGAATGAAGGTATCTTCACATATGATATCTCAACTAAAGAGAACTTTGTAATGCGAGCATGCTTGATGTGGACGATAAATGATTTTCCAGCATATGGGATGTTGTCTGGGTGGGGGAACTAAGGGCAAATTAGCTTGTTCATATTATATGCAGGACACTAAAGCATTCCAATTGAAACATGGGGGTAAAACTTCTTAGTTTGATTATCATCGATGATTCTTGCCAACAAATCATCCTTTCAGAAAAAGTCAGAAGAGATTTCTCAAAAATAAAGTTGAAATGAATGGCCACCTTATCTCATGAACAGACACCAATTATAGGGGTTTCTCAATGATTTTCCAAAAGTAACTGATGGTCCCTTTGACAACTTGGTTGGGTATGGACAATTTCACAATTGGACTAAAAGATCTATGTTTTGGGATCTCCCATTGGAAGGATAATCTCTTAAGACACAACCTTGATGTCATGCATATAGAGAAGAATTTTTTTGATAATGTGTTCAACACTGTGATGAATGTTAAAGGCAAAACCAAAGACAATGAAAAGGCAAGGTTGGATGTTGCTGAGTTGTGTCTTCGGGGAGACTTGGAGTTGGTGCAGTTACATAACGAAAAGTTAGCAAAGCCAAAGGCTAACTACACCTTCTCACCGAAAGATGCTAAATCAATTTATAAGTGGATTAGCGAGTTAAAGATGTCTGATGGTTATGGTTATAATATTACAAGGTGTGCAAATCCTGACAAAGGAAGTATGCATGGCATGAAGAGTCATGATTGTCATGTTTTTATGGGATGTTTACTCCCGATTGCTTTTCGGTCATTGCCAAACTTTGTATGGAGTGCCCTTGCTGAATTAAGTCGATTTTTTAAAGATTTATGTTCTAATACATTAAAGACAGAGGATGTGGTTAGAATGCAAGAAAACATACCAATCATCATATGCAAATTGGAAAGAATATTTCCCTCAACCTTTTTCGATTCAATGGAACACCTTATCATCCATCTTCCTATGGAGGTATTACTTGGTGGTCCGGTTCAATAGCGCTGGATGTACCCTTTTGAAAGGTAAATAGTTTGGTCATTTTAATTTCAACCATTGAACTAAGTCTTATAATTTCGTCAGTCTCGTAGGTTAATGAGAGATGTAAAAAGATCGATGGGTAATTTGGCACATGTTGAAGGATCAATATGTACATTCTACCTATACCGAGAAATTACATATTTTTGTTCTCATTATTTCAAAAGTGTTAGCTTGTTGGGCAATACAACTTTCAGAAATGATCCTTGACGGGATCCAAATAATGAAGTGCATTACACATTGTCAATTTTGAACAGATGTGGACGTTTAAGTGGATCGAGCAAAGATCATTGACTGACAGACAAAGAATATCGGTTTGCCCATGTTCACATTCTCATTAACTGCAATGAGGTTAGACCTTTGATGTATTCCTTATTCTGGGCTTTCAGCATGGTCTAATGTTGGAAGCCCTCACGGTACATCACATTCTTCGTCCTCGTATTCATCTATCTCATCTTTGTCCCCTCACTCATCTACTCTGTCCTTGTCCCCCCACTCATCTACTCCGTCCTTGTCCCTCCACTTATCTACTCCATCCTTAGTGACTCCATCATCCAGCCTCCATACATATATTCCATCTTCACTTCACCCCCCAACACTTCACCACCATATTTTGCACATCAGCCTTTGTCATATGCTAGTACAGCTCACTAGGGGTGTCATACTTATTATCCAGCTAGCCCCTCGTCGTCTGTTCTGGCTGGTCATCAAAGTTGGACTGCACCACTCCACCCCACCACAACTCCTTTTATGCAGTCCACTCCTCCTTTTGTACACTCTACTATCCCTCCTTTTGTACAGCACACCCCTCCTCCAATTATACACCCCACCGCTCCCCCTTTTGTGCAACCCATCCCTTCTTCCTTCGTGCAGTCCACTCTTTCCTTTACACAAGTCACCCCTAATCCTATAGTTGACCCCACACCTGGTTGCTCTGTCCATGCTAGTCCTTCAGTACAACCACTAGGTGACGATGGTGACCATGCCACAACTGTTCCTTCCCATCATGAGATGCCTCCTGATGAGGTTCAACATGATCCTAGTGGAAGGGTCATCATCTAACCTCTGGGTAAAGGGTAAGTAATAATTTTTACATTTAATTTCATGATTTGTAAATTGAATGATTAACAAAATGTTTATTTGTATGTTGTTTAGATGGGTACCAAATCATTGCATCAGGTCATCATTCAGAGGACCCTACCATCATTATGATGCCATGACTGAGGAGGATCGACTTAAATGATGGATTGACTTTAAGGTAATTTAATTTAAACATCACATAACACTATAATGAAATAATTGTTATTAACATTATGTTAACTTTTGTTTATAACTGTTTTACAGAGTAGAGTGACATGGGCTCCTTAGGATGAGTGGCAGATCAGGAAGATTTATGAGTCCAAAGTTAGAAAAAGGCTTTCTGACATTTTGACAAAGGCAAGGGCACGTGTCTCATGACCTACATGGATGGGTGAGGAAGCATGGAGTGGACTTTTGAGCTATTGGGATACTCAAAAGTTCAAAGGAAAATCATCTCAAAATAAAATTAATCAGTCTTCAGGTCGGGGTGGAGCTCTGCACTCGTCTGGACGTAAATCACACTTGGACATTGCACTGAGCCTGGTAAGTATTGTTTCGCTAACTCTTTAGTGTAATCAAATATTTTTTTCTAATAAATATTGTTTCTAATTACAAAAGTTTTGCAGGAATGTAAACATGGTTGCCCAATTAAGCCTGATGAACTATTTATGGCCACTCACACCAATAAGAAGGGTGAATGGATTGATACTCGCTCACGCGAGACCTATGTAAGTTTATTCTTACAATTTTTTCCATATTATCTATAATTTATTTTTTTTTTGTAATATGTAATGTTTAAATGTCCAAATGATTGTGTAGGAAAACTACCAGCAGCGCTTAAGGGCCATACAATTAAAAAGTTCATTAGCGAATATGCTCAGATAGATTGAAAGGAAGTTGTTGGAGGGAAGAGAAGAGGTCAAGTTTATGGCATTGCAGACTTGGCTGCTAACTATTGCCAAGGAGTGTCCTCCCTCACTCAACCCTCGTCCTTTGCTTCTGTTGGTAACTTTTCGGTTCAGACTGAATGAAAAGAAGAAATGGCTTGCGAAATCGTTCAAGCAAAGGAACAAGCAAGGAAGGCAGAGGAACAAGCAAAGACGATGCTTCCACTGGTACAAGTCAAGTTCACCCCATTATGCCAAAGAAGATGACCACCACCCTCTCCTAACCTTCACACCCACAGTATGTGAGTTTCATTACCATAAAATATTTTCTTACTTATATATCAAATTTCATTTTTTTAATAATTATTATTGAAATAAATTTTATTTCCATTACAGGTTCTTTCCAACACATGATTTGAAGAAGACTTTTTCTATTATGATATATTTCGTTTTAAGTTTTTATGTCTTTTGTTTTATGTTTTAGTTGAATTGTATTGTAAATATTGATATTTTAAAACATTGTAGTTAGTTACAATTATAATTTTAAATGTCTTTTAAAATTTTATTCTAATTACATTTATATATATTTATGAATGTTGGGATTTTTCTGATTTTCAGGATTGGGATAGTTGATTTATTTTTTGTAATTTTTTTATTTGATTTCAGAATTGCATCGGCCTTTGTGTCAGCCTTACCCACACCACGTCTCTACCAGACTGTGTGGGCTTAGCCCACGCAAGCATGTTAGCAACGACTTGACCCCTGCAACAACCTTCGCCTTTTGCAGCAGCTTGACCCACGTTAACATGCTTGCTTGGGCTAGGCCCACGCAGTCTGGTACAACAGTGGCGTGGGTCTGGCTGACGCAATGTTAAAAAATAGTGGCGATTTTGAGACGGCTTGGCCGTCGCAATTTGCCTCTATTTTTTGGCCGCCCCTAATTTTATGTTGCTTCCATGATTTTAGCACCGTTACGATGTCGTTGTTTAACCAATACATAAGCGTCATTTTTGTCATTTTGTGACGATTTTAGACCGATGCTATATTCAAGTTTTCTTGTAGTGTCAATAACTAATTTCATACAAGACCTATATGCATGTTGAAATTTAATAAATTACATATATTACCTCTCAAATGGGTACATTCATCGATATTCAATATGACCTCATATTCTTGCTTCATAAAGTACTTGAATATGTAAGTTTTCCATTTATTTAAAGAATGCAAGCGAAAAAGATCATTCCAATTTACATAATATAATGACAATGTTATGTTCCATCAGTGACATATCATTCACCCGTAAAACAATTGAGCACAAATCTTTGAAGAATTTACTCAACTTAGCTATAGGCTTCTAAACTTGATTTGCAATACAGTAAAAGCAATACGCAACAACTGCTCCGTAAATATATAACAATTGTAACTTTTCATTCTAATCATCTATTCTTCCTTATTCTATGTTCACACATCTACACAATTTTAAGTCATAACCATCAGGCATTCTCAAGTTAGTAATCCATTTAAACGCAAAATATTTTTGCTCCTTAGATAAAACAAAATTTGCTTTAGGCTTCAAAACTTTTTCATTAGGCAAATGTTGTAGTTCTAACTCTTTTCTCTAACATTATTTTAAATCCATTATTGTCTCAATATCATCTTTGATCTTATCTTTGATGTCCACCACTGTATTAAAAACATTGTCAAACACATTTTCATTACTATGTATCACATCAAGATTATGCCTTAATAGGTTGCAATTCTAATATGGCAACTCCCAAAAAATACTTTGCTTTATCCAATTATGAGCTACACCATAACCATGATATGAAAATTGTACTTCCTCGATTATTTTGAGAAAATAAGTAACTTGTTCCCACACATCATCCTCAGACACATCATTGGAGGTTGAGAATATTCAATTTGATTCTTTAAAAGCACATTCTTATTTGCATGATCAATATGCAATTATTGACTATGACAATCAAACCAAGAAAACTTATGACCATTGTCTAACTAAAAAAACTCTTTGAATTATTCATGCAGTATGGACATGTCAATCTTCTTGATGTTCTCCAACTAGACAACATACCACATGCACGAAAATCATTGTAGTCCAGATTAATGCAACTTTTATGATAAAAATTTGTTTTTTTTGATATGTTATATGTTAACACACCTTCATTCTTCAATAACTTTAACTCTTCTATCAATGGTTGCAAATAGACATCTACTTTTTTCTTTGGATAATCAAAGTTAAAAACATGTATGAAGTAGTCATGCACAATTCTGGTGGTAAATTATAGAGAGTTACAATCACTGGCCAAAATGAATATGGTTTTCCTGATTGACCATATAGTGTGAAACCATCAACACATAACCCTAATCTTACATTTCTTGGTTCATTGTAAAATCAGGAAATGTTTCATCAAAGTGTTCCCATGTTTCTCCATTTGATGGATGACACTTACTTCTTTTTATTTTCATATTTTTCCCTCTATATTTTTTATTTTTTTGTAGCATCAAATGCACGAGTCTATTATAAGCATGCCATCCTTTTTATTAGTTTCTATGTGATCTTGCTTGAGCTTTTCATTTTCTAACCAAAACTTTGAATTTTTATTTTTATTTTAGATATTGCTCATTGATCTTGTTGCAATTAGGAAAAAGATCTTTATAAGAATGATCATTCTCATCATCTTCATCAAACACTAAGCATGATGAGTCTGAGGTTTCAACAAAAGAGTTAAGGTTAGAAATCATCTCATCCGCTATGTTTGTCATCAGACATAGATTAGATTTGCATGTTTTGCGTTTGACTCAAAGTTTGAGTCTTTACATATATCCATCAGACTCTTCTTCTTAAATCTTTAGTTTTCTTTAAGCTTGGGACACTCCTTTTTTATGTGACCTGATTGTCTACACTCATAGCAAATGATCTATAAACTTTCTTCATCGTTCTTTTCTTGATGAAACTTTCTTTTCTTTCGTTGGGAAACTTCTTATTCCGTTGTTTTGTCCATTTTAGCCTCTTCTTAAACTTCTTAGACATAAGAGATATTTCCTAATCAATTAAGTTTTCCAACTAAACCTTGGAAGTATCATTTTATTGCTCTAGAGCTTTCAGAGCTCTAATTTCCTTGCATCTAAGTTGGGTTTGCTTTGAGGTAGGCCTTGCATGTAAACCTTTGTTAGACAATGTTGAGGTCTCCCTTTGGTTACGATGTTGGAGATGCACCTCATGAACTCTCAAGATTCCTATGAGTACATCCCATGTGAGCTTCTTTAGATCTCATACCTCTTGGACAATGGTGGTCTTAGGTTCTCAAACCTTTGGCATGTTATAGAGAAACTTTATCCTAAAGCTTCTAACCTGTTTAGAAGAACCTGCAATCTTCCACACATGTCATCAATCATTTCACCATCTTTCATGATGAAAGACTCGTACTGACACGTAAGGGTGACAACTTTCTTCAGTTGGACATCCTCATTGCCTTTAGAGTTGATTTTCAAGGAGTTCTAAATTTCCTTGACGATCTTTAACCTGCAAACTTTTTTACATTTACTCTTAGTTTAAACACATATTAGAGTATACCTTGCTTTGTTGTTCAGTTGCACTTAATCAAACTTGTCTTTCATCTAGTATTCCTCTAGAGTTGTGATGATGATGATATCACCTCTTGTGATGATTGTCCATGGTTGATAATATGTGAACTTTGTGTATATCCATGCAATCTTTCCAGTAGGGTAGTCTTCCCCTAAGAATGTTAGCGAAATTATGATGGAAGCTCCCTCGGCAATGACATGCCTTTCTATACCAACCATGTGTTGTATCTTTGCTCTAGATGGTGTAAGGCGCTTAACACTTAGAGGATGAGCTTTAACAATTGTGAAAGAGGTGAAATACATAAGAAGGGAGGGTTGAATTATGTATTTAAAACTTTCAAAATTCAACAATTTATAAATGTGATCAAACGAAATTTTAATTTGATAAAAACATAGTCAAATTTTTTTTCATAAGAGTAGCATTTGATAAAGAACGACAAACACAACTTCAAGTTAATAGATGCACTATCAATATCAAAAGAACTTCTTGAAACTCATTTTAGCAAAACTCTCTTTCTTTGGTTAGTTATGGATTAATAAAATGCAATTCAAAGAGATAAGAGTAAAGATAGATTTACATTAAGTGTTTTTATACAAATTCATCTAAAAATCTATACTACTTTGAGTTCTTAATCAACACAATCAAGTTATATTGGCGGACTATCAGTACAAAATATAATATAAATATTCTTTAGACCCTAACTATTTTTGCATTAGATTACAATAACTGATGATTAAACATAAAATATTATAACGAATCTTGAGTGAACACTAAGTATTTTTAAAATATATAACTACTTTTAACAAAATCATAAATATTTTTTAAATATATAATTATTATTTACTAAATGTTTAAACTTTTAAGTATTTTTTAAATTAAATCACAACTTACTAGGCATTTTGATTTTTAAATGTTTATATAGTAATTTCTAAACTTTTAAGTATTCTTTAAATTAAATCACAACTGACTAGGCATTTTGATTTTTAAATGTTTATATAGTAATTTCTAACCTATATTTTGTAAATTAAAAATGAAACATATAGTATATAATTTTATATATATAGAAATAATATTTATATATATTATATATATATATATATATATATATATTTGCAATAGGTAGATAATTACTTTTATATATAATATTAATAAAACTTTATTAATTAGTATTATAGGATAAAAGTCTATCTTTCTATTTTTTGAAACTAATGATATTATTAAAAGTATATGGAAACTTAAAAATATTTCTTATATAGCGATTAAACTTTTCAAAGAAATTTTTTAAAAAACAGTTCTATTGACGTATATCATTCACGTTCTTATAAATTTAAGAAACAATTGATTTTTAAAATAAAAATACCAATAATCTGTTTCTCCTTCGTTTTGATTACTTAACTAAAACAAAAACCGAATTAGATCATATCTTGCTATATTTAAATTGAAAACGGAGATGTGATTACGAGCTGGTGCGTGGCCATTGCTTCCGCTATCATCTTCTTCATCTCTTCGTGTTAGGGTTTTCGAAGTTTGACTTTCCCTTCGTTTCTTCTCACTCACTATATTTCTTCATGGTCAATTCATTTCCCAAACCTATAATTAACCTTATCCAACGCAAAACTGCAGTTCCTTCAAAGTTTCTTTAGCTAATTTGCGAAATCCACGCCATTCGACACGCTAGGACACACTGTTCTTTGTGAGAAGCTGAAGATGGCGAGGAAAACGAGTAACTGTGCCATATGCGAAAATTCGAATCAAGCTTCCATTTGTTCTATATGTGTTAACTACAGGTTTTTTTAGTGCAGTTTGTTTTGTTATTGCGTTTTGTGTATTTGATTGGTTGAATTGTTTATTTATTTGATTTTGATGATATTTTTTAGGTTGAATGAGTATAACACTTCCTTGAAGTCGCTGAAAGACCGTCGAGATTCTTTGTACTCAAAATTGAGCGATGTTCTTGTCCGCAAGGTTTGAATTACGGCTTGTCTTGAAATACACTAAATCGCATGATTATTTGAAAATTATTATGATTCTTTCAATTTTATTTTAAATGCATGGAGTGCAACAGAATTTTTAAGCTTAGGGGTATGGGTATATGGAAATGGAAGATGAAAAAAGTAAAATAAATACATCAAGCAATTATAGGAGACCTAAAATTCAATGGTGGCAGTGAAAGGAAGAAATTCCCAGGTGTACCTGATGTATTACCTGTACTATTGCAGTCATATAGGACTTCACTTGCATTGATAGAAACCATTCCTGCCGATGGAATAAGCCCATTTTGGTCTATAGTCGTAGGCCCAAGAATAAGAAGTAGGATTGATTGTTTAGTGATATCTCCGTTTCGGGGTATATCTGTTAGAGTGCGGTTAGCAAAGGAAGAGTATTTGGGGAATGGCTGATTCTTTCAAAGGGGAGTGGGGTCGGTTACATTTTTCCTTTGTAAGAATGTTGGGATTATTCTCAGGATCCGTTTGAGGATATTTGGAGCAGAGAGATTCCTCTCTTGCTTCTCTCTGGAAACTTGCCTTCTTGTCCCTCTATTATGTTATTTTGATTCCCTGAGTGCAGGTACCTTTGATACACATTGTATCATTGGTGCTTTTATTGAGAGAAGCTTGTCCATTTGCATTTGAGTACGATAATGATGTCATAGCCTCTCGGCGTCCTTGAATTTGATCTCATCATTATTAAGTTCACGATGCAGTCTCGTGGAGCCTCCATCATCACTCAATTACATTGATGAGTCGCACTCGTTGAAGCTTGACTACTTAGATGAGTCACACTCATTGAAGCTTGACTCCTTTCTCGACTAAGCTCTCTATTTGGATCATTGTTGACAAGATGTGCACAAAATGACTCAATTCTCATTTCCTATCTGAGGTCTCGAACACAAAATCAACCTCCTTTGATGAAAGTGTGACCGTCAAATGTGTGGACCTTCCTCCTTTGGAGAGGATCCTACGGGATGGCTTGTGAAGGTTGATATCTACTTCTCCATCTAGGATATACGTCCAAGATATTGGTGATGCCCCTGCTCTCAATTACTCTTGTTGTGATGGGTTCTTGTTTTTCAAAGGCAGATAGGTTTACCATGCAAGTTCTACCTTCATTCCCACTCTTTTGAAAGAGTATCATGCAACATTGGTTGGAGGACATTATAGTTTTACTAAGACATGTAAGACTCTTGCTGCCGACTTCTTTTGGAACAGAATGAAACAAGGCATCATAACACATTTGCATGTGTGACATTTATTAGCGTGACGAATATCAGATGATGTCTATTACTGGGTTACTGCAACCTATCCCCATCACCATCCCCAGTGTTATTTGTTCAGATATTTCCCTTGATTTTGTCACGATGCGCATGAATTTGAGGTTATATTGGTGGTTGTAGGCAGATTGTCTAAATACGTTCATTTTTCTTCCCCTAAAGCATCCTTTTATTCTCAGATTTGTTGCAAAAGTGTTCGTTTGTGAGGTAGCTAAATTTTATGATATTCCCAAGTTTATCATTAGTGATAGGGACCCCTTTTTCTTCGGTAGTCTTTGGAGTTAATTTTTTGACCTCCAAGGAACCATGTAGCGTATGAGCATCCTACCATCTGCAAACAGATCGACTAAAGGAAGTGGTGTTGGAAGTATTTTTTGCGTTGCTTTTCCTTTGAGCAACCAGCCAAATGGTACATGTGGCTCTCTTGGGCTGAATTCTAGTATAACACCTCTGCCCGTACGGCTACAAGTTCAATTCTCTTTAAGATTGTTTATGGCTGTTCTCCACCCTTTGTAACCCAGTACCTTCTTGGTTAAACTCCGGTGGACTTGATTGCTGCTGTGTTGATTGCTGGGATGAGGCACTCTAACAATTGAAGTACCATCTCCATCGAGCTTAGCAAACGGTGAAGAATGTTATCAAGCATCAGCCAACATAGTGTCGGTGATTGGGTGTAGTCAAGCTCTGGCCCATTGCGAACATCAATCCCAAATTGCCCACTACAATGAACATTTCAAATTCTAAGGTTGTAGCCGTTGCATACAAGTTGCAGTTCCTCAACCAGGCTGAGATTCACCAATTTTTCATGTGTCTTAGCTGAAACAATCCGTCACCAAGGGATCTCCTTTATCTGCCGTGCCCCTGGTCTTGTATCTGCTGAGGCAGACTTTGCACCACCAGAGGCAGTGTTTTGCTGTGTGAGAAGACTAAAACTCAACCCGTTCTGCTGAATGGCTCATCCTTTGAAGTCACAACCTGTCAAGGAAGCCAGTTGGGAGTTTGCAACAAACATTCGTGCCAAGTTTCCAGGTTTCATCCTTGAGGGCAATGCTAATTCTGTTTGGCAGGGCATTGATAGAAACCATTCCTCTGGGTGGAATAAGCCTGTTGAGGTTTATAGTTGTAGGCCCAAGCATAAGAAGCAGGATTGATTGCATAGTGGTATTTCTGTTTAGTGGTATTTTCTGTTAGAGTTTCGTAAGTAAAAGGAGGGGTATTTGGCGAATGTTTGTTAGAGGGAATTGTGTTGGTTATATTTTCCCTTTGTAAAAATTTTGGGATTATCTTTGGGATGTGTTAGTGGATATTTGGAGCAGTGCTTGAGACAGCTTTGCTCTCTGGAAACTTGTCTTCTGGTCCCTCAATTCTGTTATTTTTATTCTCTGACTGCAAGTACCTCTGATAGGGCATGCACCCTAGATTAAAATTTTATATGTATTCCTGCTCCCAATCTATTATTAAGTTACTTGTAAGTGGTTTAAATAACATGTTTATTTTCTATTGGTTGTGCCTTTTGCTCTGCATGCTTATGTTTATACCTTTTTTCTTTCCCCATGAATCTTAGTGCCTATTCTTTTTGTTGCTTTGTCCGTTGTTGACTTATATGTAGTTTGGAATTTCCCATTAGTGGTTAATGTGCTCTGCTACAACCTTAAATTTGTTCAACGCAGCTTGTGACATTGCTTTTCAATTGTTCTAATTGTTTTGTTCATAATGTTGATAAGGGAAAGGGAGATGACCAAGCAAATTGGAGAGTGCTTCAAAATGAAAAGCTTGCAAGGTTGAAGGAGAAACTTCGTCGCAGTAAGGAACAAGTTACTCAAGGTTAGCAACCTTCGTATACCGATATGAATTTCTATAGATGCAAATTTCACTTTGAACCTAAAATAATGGTTGACGTAACAGGAAGAGCTAAGATAGAGACTGTGTCTGCTGATCTGAAACATAAATATGGGTTACTTGAATCTGCCCTTTCTACGGTACTCCGGTTACTGCTTTTTGATTATACTGTGTCAGTGCTATTTCTATGGTCATATGGGTATTATTTTTCTAGTTTAATTTGAATGTATATGTTGATGCTGGATGATTTTTTTTTTTATTCACAGTTGGAAAAAAATCGAGTGGAACAACTTGAGAAGTTCTACCCCAATCTTATATGCACCCAGAGCCTAGGGCATGTGAGCACTGTTTTTTATGGTTACTTTCAATATTTGGTATTTTGTTTTAGTGCACAGTACTGGTTTTCCAATTAAAACAATATGATATAAAATTAGTATTTAAAACTGATAAGCTTTTCCTTAAGATTCAATCACATGGCAAGGTTAAAGATTAATGTTCGATTGGCGCTTTCCTTCTAAAATCATAGATGGAATATCTGCTGCTTCTCTTGGAAGCTCAAAATTAAACCTTATAAATTTATTTTGCAGGTGGCAATTACCTCTGAGCGTCTTCATAAGCAATCTGTGGTGATTAAACAGATATGCAAGTTGTTCCCACAACGGCGGGTAATATAAACCTATGATGACCAATGTTTTGTTGGTTTAACTCAATGAATATGTGTTTGATTCATTAAGTTCGATATCCTCTTGAGATTGTCAGATATTGTGCTTACTAGGTGGTTGAGTTCATTAAAGTAATCATGTGCATTGTGGATTTGTCATAGATAATTGCTTTGGCGACTCATTATTTGTTCTTCAAACATTTTTCATACCTATACCATCTTGTCACTTTAGGACAATCAGCATCTTCACCACATGGACAAATAGTGTATTTAAGCAGGTTTGGATGAATAGCGGCGGCTATTATATTGCCACGGTTTCTTCACCGGGTGAAGCTGGGAGAGAGAGCATTATTCCTAATTTGACTTTTCTATACATTTTAAAAGTTTGGTTAATTGAAATGAATTGCAATTGTATGACTTTTCGAGATTTTTTTTTTTATTTTTCTTTTATATATATATATTTTGCTCTAGGAAATAGTAGTACTAATGTAATGTCACTAGAAAAAGCATTTTTAGAAAATAAAGATAAAAAAGATTTGTTTGATGTTCTTAAAATTTAAGAAAAACTCCCTATAGGGGAAACTTGAGACGCGGACTCTTTTATAATTGGTTAGTTTTTGGTCTGAAATAATAACTTGTTTCACAATCATTTTCTATCTATATAGTGTTATATGCTCTGTAAGTATGCACCTTTCAAAGTGTTCATGTCCTTCTGGTGTCAGGTGCTCATAGAGGGAGAGATAAGGGATGGTTGTAGTGGTCAATATGATCAAATTTGCAATGCACGATTACCCAGAGCCCTTGATCCCCACTCTGTGCCATCAGAAGAACTTTCCGCTTCTTTAGGGTAGGCATTTCTTTCTTTTGTCTAAAGCACATATAGTGCATTTATAAAAGTGAATTATATCTAGGGTAGACAATACTTTTGTTCTCAAAATTGTAATATATATTAATGTCAATATTAAGCACATATTTCATATCCTATTTGAGTTCAAGCAGAGGTAAAACTCAAAAATTCCTTATTGTTGCTTAAATTAGAAATTATAATATTTTTCGTTAAATAGTAACCTGTTATTTCATGTTTGCGTTTTGCAAAGCAGATACATGGTGCAACTTTTAAATCTTGTTGTTCACAACTTGGCTGCCCCAGCTCTTCATAACTCAGGTTTTGCGGTAAGCAATAGATAAATGTTAAGTCAAGAATGTGTTCAAAATATTCAGGTCAAGCATGGTTATTGGCCATCATTGAATGTTAGAATAGCATTGAAATTCACGTGTTGAATGTTGATGTGTTTTTAACTTAAGGCATACCAACAGCAGACATTTTTACGTACTTCTAACATTAATGTTCTCTCTACTATTGGTTAAATTTGTTGGAAAGATTCAAAATCATGATTGGAACCCATTAAACAAGTGAGACTCGTAACATTTTTCTGATTTCGTTAAGTTTTAATTAATAATGGTGTTTCAAAAGAGTGTTGTTCAGATTTCTCTTATAACTTTTAATTTGTATACGCTGCAACTACTGTCTGCATAAACGTATTCCTTTTTGGGCATTCTTGATCTTATTCCAAATGCTGTCTATTTGATGCAAGTATTTTGTGTTACTTTTGATGCTTATAAGATTTTAAGATTTCACCTTGCTGAATGACAGGAGTCTGGAAAAAGAGAATTGTTTTCTAATGTTTTGGTACATTCTATTGAATGTACATAAGAACAAACGATATTTTTGCTAATGTTTAATTTTAGTGGGTTTTTATGTATGCAAAATGTGATTAAGTGTTTGAATTGTCTAACATTTTCTTTTCCTTTTTCCTCCAATTTGTATTCTCATTTGTATTTTTGTTTGTGGCTGATCCATCTGTGTTGTCTTAATGATGCACTGTCTTTTTATTTTCCTATTTAATGGAAATTAATAATGTAAATTTGCAATTGTAATGCATATTTTGTTTCTTTTATGTTACCTAAGGGTTCTTGCTCTCGGATATGGCAACGGGATTCTTATTGGGATGCACGTCCATCCTCTAGGAGGTATTTTGGTCGAAATTATGTTTGGATTGAGTATCAGGAACTAAATATTTTAACCTGGTATACTTTCTTTTCTTCAGCAATGAATATCCCCTTTTCATACCTAGACAAAATTATTGCTCTACTGCTGGAGAAAACTCATGGTCTACTGATAAAAGCTCAAGCAATTTTGGAGTTGCTTCAATGGAATCTGAGAAGAGAAATCGCCTAGATTCATCTGGGAATAGTAACTTTAACTATTCTTTAGCTTCTTCGCATTCTGTCCAAACACATAAAGATTTGCAGAAAGGAATTTCGCTTTTAAAGAAAAGTGTTGCATGCATCACAGCTTACTGTTACAACTCCCTATGTTTGGATGCCCCATCAGAGGCGTCAACGTTTGAGTCATTTGCTAAGTTATTGGCTACACTCTCATCATCGAAGGAAGTTCGATCTGTTTTTTCCTTGAAAATGGCACAATCTAGGTATTGTTATATTTATTTAATGTTCCATAAAACAGACATAATCCATGATACTTAATATACTATGTAGAAATATTAGTAAATATTTCCAAATTAACCTTATGTTGACAAAATTTTGATGTCTTAAGAAGCATTTATACATGGATCACGCTATTCATGTATTTGGTTTGATTAAAGACGGTCAGAGATATTGTTTAGCGTGAGGTTGCTCTTAACAAACTGCTTCCAATGTTTTTCTTGGTCTCCCTCTCCTTCTCACATAACTAAAATACATGCAATCTATTGTCCTCATTAGTGCTTCTAGTGACCTTTATATGTGTCCAAACCCAGTTAACTATTTTTCTATTATTTTTCCTCTTAACGGTGCTAATCCAATATCTCCCACATATAATCATTGTGTACGAGGAGATAATTAGTCTATTAAATTGTGTAATTATGCAACATGTCTTAATTATCTCTTTACAACTTGTGGTCTATAAAAACTTTTAGTTATTTAATTGCAGTGGGCTGCAGCATCTAACTGATGGATTACTATAAGAAATCATGAAGGACAGTTTTTGAATATACTTGGTTTTGACAATCAGGATCTACTAGCGTATCCGTCTATAGGCAACACAATCACTAATGTAGAGGAGTCATTATATCCTTAATTATTTGTAATTAATGCAAAGCCTATATAAACCAATCTCTGTGCTGTGGTTCTTTTAAACACAGTTTTTGTGCCTATTATGCCCCTATTTTTCTCTTCTCTTCCTCTTTGACATTTAGTATCTGATTTGTTTCTCTTAACTTCCCTTATACATCTAGCTTTTATTTCCTGTTGAAACTGGCTGTCAGAAGAACAAACTAACTTAGGTCTTCAAAATTTCCAATGCACTATTGTGTTTGGGAGCATGTGTCAGAACTCCATCCAGATTCTTGAATTTATTTTTAAGGCTTCTCACTTTTGAAGGGTTTCTGTTTGCAGTAACGTTATGATTTTTACCCAAAGTTTGCTGCAACGTTAAATTATTTAGAATGCATATGCAGATAGCATTGAGGTTGAATTTTTCTCTCCTTTTCCCTTTGATTCAGGACATGCAAGCAAGCTCAACAATTAAACAAGTCTGTATGGAATATGAATTCTGCTATTTCATCAACTACTTTACTGGAAAGTGCACATTCTGTGCCGGCAACGGTAAGTTCTCTCATCACTTTTAATTTGTAAGGAAATGCTGGCAGTGGTAATTGAATTTCTTATGCTTTAGTGGCTTAGTCCATCGCTTACCCATTAAAACAAGTGTCTAGCTTGGGGATTTCTAAGAATTGCTTGAAAAGGAGAACAAAACTTCCTGGGTGAAATTCTTCCTTCTATTTTTTTCAATAACAGGAACACTTCAACATTCAGTGAATACAAGTTTGTTCTAAGTTAATTTTGAAAACCCTTTTAAGAGACCTGTCAGTATTTTCGAGTTACATTCCTCTATTTATTTACCTCCCGGATCCCCTAACTACATAATTGATATCCAAATTGTGTTAACTAACTTCCTAACTCCGAACAGTATGTCTTAGTTACGCTCACTTCTATTTGTTTTTCAGGAGCTGGACTGTATCTGTATGTAGAATAGTTAAATCACCACCCCTAAGATAGTGCTTTCATAAGCAATATTATTACTTACAATACCTAGGATATATTTATCTGGGCACAATAATAACTTTTATTTTCGTATAATGGCCATTTTCATTTTTATTATAATGTTTATCACTAATGGATTTTATACTTTTCCCTATTGCAGAGAATTGAAAATTATCTGCCAAGTTCTACTGCTAGTTTTCTTTACGCCACTGATTTATCTGATGGCAAAAATGAGTGCCTTATTGAAGGGTGGGATATTGTTGAACATCCCACTTTTCCACCCCCACCGTCGCAAAGCGAGGATGTTGAGCACTGGACTCGAGCCATGTTCATAGATGCTAAAAGAAAGTGATCTTCATCTGCAACAGACTTCTGGATTCTGTATGCCTCTTTCAAGAGAATTTTGTTTGCATTGTAATCCTATTGGTAGTAATCCCACCTTTTTACACAAGTGCATGTTTGGTCAACACTTCACATGAGAAATAATCACATCATTTTATTTTTCTTTCAATAGCTCTCCTAGAAATATTTTTATTTAAAGCTTATTAACCCCAAAATTAATTGATTCAAAGTGTGTTGAGCAGCACTGGTATTTATTCCTTAGCCTACAGAAAAACACAAAAAAAGTTGTGGTAATTGGTTATAGACTATGATTATTGAACTAACTGTTTACTGCTTAATGTCAAGCCTCGTTAACTATCCCATTGCGTTTTCTTTTTCGGGTTAATGTGCATGAAAGACTTGATATATTGTAAGGATGCAACTGAACTGATGTAAGTTTAACTTTGAAAGGGTCATGACTGCTTTAGCTGCACTTGCAACTGAGCCATTTCATTAAAATTTTTAACTCCAGACAGCTGCCAGCTCAGTGCTTTACGAGTATATATTATGATTCTGAAGTCTTAATTCTCATAATTAGTGAATATTAGCTTTGACATTGAACCTGGACAATGCAGCATTTTTCCTTGTTCGAGTAGTTCTTATTGTTTGTATTACAATAAAAGCTTATATTTTCTTTTTTTTTACTTCCTTGCTAATTGGAATTTTTGTACTTGTCAGGTTGAAGAGAACGATTTGACTCTTGTCAAGTAGATGGTGTGAAAGTCGACATAAGGTTCTTGAGGATTAATTTGTAAACTAATTGGAATATTTTAGTTGCCCTCTGGTTTGTAAATGTGCATTATTATAGACTAATGATAATTATGTAAATATATAGGCAATGTTTTGTTAAAGTCAAAATCTCATCAATAATAACTTATTCATTATTATAGTTATTGCTCATGAGTTCACTGAAGTTGGACTTCTGATTAGTTTTAACTGTTAGTTCTGAATCTGACTACTAGTGAGATTCAAATAGCCTTTAATTGTCTTTCGAAGAGATAAACGATCAATCTGTTATCTTGAAAGTCTTTAAGGATCAAAGTAGGTGTAACTGCATGATCAAAATCTGAAAATTATCACTCAAGTATTTTAGAATATTTTTTTTTTCAAACTTCGAGATAAATGCTTAGCTTTTTTGCTGACCTCTAAAAACTATTCTTAAGAAGTCTTTGAATGATTTAGCTGTTCAACCAATGACGCCTGCAGAGTGCCACTAACCCAGGACTCAGTATCTCTCAGCCATGTTTGACATTGCCTGAAAGTTAGTCTCCATTTCAGAGGAAGGTAAACAGAAGATGGTGATGAATAATACCGCTAGTTCAGTTACACAACTTCGGACACCACTCAAGCATCAGGTCTTTACAAACTAAAGTATATCAAATTTGATTTGGATTAGTAACTTTCTTAATGTTGGGGACGGCGATAAAAGCATACTTGTATTTTTATAGAGAAGTCGCTACCATAGTTTATTATTTAAAAATTAAAAAAAGGATAATGGTTTGCAAAATCAGATTAGGAGTCGGTTAGGTATAGGAAATGTATTAACGTCTTACAACGTCTGTCGTAAGACGATATTTTTAGTTAAATGATTGAAAAGGAATGTGATTTTTTAGAATATTTATTTTTATAAAAAAAAAGAAATAAAAATGCAAGTAAAGATAACAAAGAAAATACTTTTTATTTTTTAACCTGACAAAGATTGACCTTGCTCTTAGGGAATTACATAATTTTAATAAAAAAAAATTGTTTTGATGAATTAATATTAACTTTTGAAATTTTTGGAGGTGTGACATGAAAATAGGATGTTGAAATAGCAAAGTTGTTGGGTTTAGAGCCTAGCCTTTGAGTGAAATTACTGGGTTTAATGCCTAAGTTTTAGGTAAAATTGTTGGGTTTAACACCCAAGCTTTAGGTGAAATTGTTGGGTTTAACGCCTAGACTTTGGGTAATGTCAATTTATTTGCCACATAAAGCTTTAGAGATGTTCACAAGCTCGAGAAGATAAAAAACCACATCTTCCTTGCAGAATATCTGAAGCATCCATATCCTCTTGACCTTTTAATGTATGAACTTCTATGTCAGCCTCCACTTCCAACAGCATTCCCACCTTCTGACACATGGGTTGTATCTCCCGAATCCACACCTACTAATATAGTAACTTTAACCTCTTTAATGCCTTCAACCACTCTAGATCCTCTAAAGGTCATACAAAAGTTCTTAATGATTCAGCCTAAACCTCTTCAAGTTATGCACATTGATGTAAATGGAAAATTGTAACTCGACCCAAGACCCTGCATGTTAGACAAACTTTTGGGATGGCATTAAGAGGATGGTCTTGTCCATTGCAATAACCATAGGGAATTAATGCACCAAATGACACGTGTTTGGTGCATCTTCTTAAATCTACTCCTACTAAAGTATTTAGTAAACCTTTAACCAGTACTTTTGTTTATGGAACAAGATCTCCAATAGCAAGGTTGATACGTGATATGAAACTGATTCCATTTCCATTTTTGGGGTCTCGGTGATGCGGCGACCTTGGGGTCATGGATGAAGCTGTGGCCAGACTCACTGGTGCAAGAAAGCTTCAAGCACTCGATTATGGTGGTCTTGTCGGCACCGTTGGGACCAAATATTAAGGTTAAGGGTTTGAAGAAGGTGATGACGTTCTTGTTCTCTACATGCCCAACCAATTTCCTCTTCTTCATCCATTATGTTGCTCCCATTGATGAGTCATTATTTTTCCTTATTTACTTGTCTTTATGTACTATTTTTATTAGTGATTTGTGTTTAACTGCCTATTATTTTTTCTATTTCATTGTTTGGGCTTCATTTACTAGAAATTCGTAATTTATTTAATTTGGATTTTCTATGCTAACTTTATTATTACTTTCAGGGTAGCTTTGAAATTTTATTGGGCTTGGAAATTAATTTCAGAATTGAAGAGGTGCTGCCACATTATCAATTTTAATTTTTAGTTTTTATTTTTAGTTTTTATTCTTTGGACTAGAATTGAATAAATTTGGGCTCATTAGGTTTAGTGTTGAACACTTATTTAGGAATAGTCGCCTGTTACAAAGAGGAAGGCTAACAGAGAAGCAAACAATTATTTATTCTCTACTTTTGGGATTTAATTCGTTTTCTCTCTCTGAAAAAACTGGTTCTATATTTCTTTTCTTTTCTCTGCAATTACATTTTGTTTTTGTTTCAATTCAATTTCATTTTTATTTTATTTTAATTTTTTTTTCTATTTTAGTTCGTTTTGTGTTTAATCTTCGTTTGCTTTATTTGAATTTAATGGAAGACTAATTTATAAGATTATCCTTTTGATTCAGATTGCAATGAAACCTTGAGGTTGGTGTTGTGTTATTTTTGCTCTCTTTGTCTCTTAACTCTTCATCATTTTATTTTTGTGCTTAATTCTTTTATTGATTCATGCTTAATGTTTCAGTTAATATGAATTTTGTGTCTCTGTTCATGCTTAATGGAGTGAGTTACAAGTTATTGGGATGAAATGAATGATGTATGTGAATGCTTAATTTGCATAAAGAAAACTTGTGTTAATTCTCGCTTAGTTAATTAATTCGGGTTGGAATTAGGGTTCAATAAGTTGAGCATGAAGTTTTGTATCTTGTGATAAGCGGACTGCAATCTAATCAAGAGGGTAATTTAACTTGGTTGTTGGTTTTTATTTTATTAAATATTTCACGAAATCCCCCATTTTCTCTTTGTGTGTTTAATCCTTTGACAGGAACTAGGTCCTTTGGAGACGACCTAGGAGTCAGTTCGTACTACATTTAACTGCATTTATTTGACCGGATACGACTTCGATCACCTATCACTATAAACCTTTCAAATGGATATGCATGCATTTGCTCTTTTGCGGTTATCATATTCATGTACCTTTTTCTTTGGATCTTGTCACAACTCTAACAACAATTGTTCTTTCCATGGATCTCAGGGGCACCCTTCGAAGAGATTTACAACTAGAGAACTCTATTACAGAGATCAATTAATGAAAAACCACCTCAATTACAACACTTTCACTACAAGAAAAAAACTATTTAAAGACCAATTTTAGCTACCAAATAAAATGGTCGCTAATTGTGACCAAAATAATCACCAAATTAAATTTTGGTTGCTAAATAAGTACAAAATAAAAATAATGATTGGATTTAGTGACCAATTAAGTCAAGATAATTGATATCTAACATTAGCTACCAAGATTTTAGCCACTTATACCATTAGATTCTAAATTAGTTTCTAACTTAAGTAAATATTATAAGTGACTAAAACTTGGGTAGCTGTCAACACCTAATTTCGTCTGGGTAAATAAAATTTATTTCAAAAAAATGAAAAAATATTTTTAATTGTTTTAAAGAAAATTAAAAAAAAATTATTTAATCAAATTAGAATTTTGTTGTAAAAATATGTATTTTTATCAATTAGAAAAAAATCACTCAAAATTTATCTTTAAATCTATTTGTTTGTTTAGATTTTTCTCTTATTTTCAAAAATTCAAAAAATATATATATTTGCTTGTCAGTATCTTGTTTCATTTTAAGAAAAAATATGATTTTTGTTACCTTGTTTATCACTTTAGAAAATAAAAAAATATAATAAGTTTTGCTTTGGCTAGAGAATGAAATTGAAGTTTATTACTTCCTACACTCTTTTTTTTCGTAAGCACCTATTGGACTTCCAAGTTGGTTTTAATACCACTCCTCACAGCCCATTATGCTGGGGTCCCGTATCTTCAAGTGCGACAAAAATGCATTCCCCCGCATTAAAGTCCCTGCTCCACCACCCTGCACCCTGCATAAGCGGTTTTTGGTCTCCCTGCAAAAAGCAATTTTGTCCGCCTGCAAGAGGGATCCCAAGGTCTGAACAGCAGGGGATGTCCCTTGATGAGCGAGAAAAAAGTACTTTCGCCTCCCACTTGGTTTTGGAGGGTTATATACGAACAGTAAACAACGAATTGGGGGAGAGGAAGGAAAGGTTTTTCTAGTTTCTTCTTTTCATTGAGCGAGGAGAGCGAAAGAGCGTAGCAACGGGAAGAGGAGGAAGGAAGCAGAGCAGTGGAAGAACCCAAACCATTGAGATCAAGATTTCATTTGTTTCAGTTCTTCAACAGGTAAATCGATCCAAGTTTCTTCGAAAATGTTTGTATGAGAATGGGTTTGAACTTGAAACAATTTTGAACGCATACTTGCAGTGATATAACATTAGTAGCATGTTACTGTTCTTTGCTTTTCTCTGTTTGTTTATGGAATACATGATGGGAATATATTGAGGTGTTTCTTTTTTAGCATAGTCTTAAAGTTAAAAAGCTTTTGCTATTACTGCTCCATGCATGGCAGCCTGTATGGGATGTTGTTACCTGTTTCAAATTTTGAGATCCCTAGTTTTCGGTCCGTGCACCACTCTCTTCAACCTCCACAACAGCAGCTTCCACACAAAACACCACAACCACCACCATGATGAGCCCCTTTGTATTCATCCTCAAGCCTTCGCTAGCCACCTCCCTCCCAGACTATTCACCAAACAACCTTAAGACTGCTCTCTCATATACGTCGTTCCCTCACCGTCAGCATAACCCCCAAGTTGTGCTCGCATCTCCCACCATAACCTTCATCTCCTCCCTCTCCCACTACGCAACGCCATGCAACGATACCTCATTTACCATGAGCCCTCGGTGATACTGTCAACCTTCCCTCACAAACCAGCCAAACCTACTTCACCACCTATGACGAACCCAACCACACACTTCCGCACACCTTTAGAAACCACCAAACTCTCTCTTACCACCCTCACCCTGCGCTTCTCCACCTCTCTTAACTGTTCCAACAACAACCACAACGCCTCCCCATTTTTTTCCCTCTCTACCCCACGCACTTCCACTAGCCATAATAACCATCACCCTCAGTAACCAGGCAAGCCAGCCACCACACTTTCCATCCCTACGTTGCCTCACTCTCCCACTACACCCCCAGATCCGACGTCTCCCTCTGCCATCACTCTCACAAAACCTCACTCCTCTGCCACATCTTAACCACCATGCCATCACCACATCCTCCTCTACACCTCCAGTTTCACGTTCTCGTACCACCAAACAACTGCCACCTCCCCCCTCGGCACTCTCTTCACCACCAGGCTGCCTACCCCAACGTCAACGTCTCACTTAACCATGCTCCTCCATCCCTCTTCATCATGCCACCAACAAACTAAAGAAACTAACGCTGCCATCATTCGTGTCTTGGCAAGAGCGGCAAGGATCCCATAACACCTTCCTCAAGCCACCTTCTTCCTCCCAACCCGTACCTCCATAGCTACCTCCATTATAACTCCTCCATGCCACCTTTCTCTCAAAATCATACACCAAGCAACCTTAGAATCTTTACCTCCCTGTCCTCCCTGCTTCACCACTCCACCCCTTTACCCGAACGTCACCACCATCACCTCCAACGCACCTTCCATCAAGCCACCCTCTTCCCATTCACCTCTCTTTTCTCTCACCTCCAAACCGAAACTCCTCCAGCCTCCACCTAGCCAAACCTCCTTGCTAACCCTCTCATCCCCCCTGTCATCGCCGCCAAGCCACTGTGCAGTCATCATACCTTCCACACAGACCTTTCGCCATCATTGCTATGCCACACTCCATCATCAAACTTCCATAAACACACAGCACTTCCAGTTTCACATTCCTGTACCACGAAACCACTAGGTTATGTCGCCATGCAAGCACTAGCTTCCACCCCAACCACGTGCTTCCTCACTCCTTTGCCTTCACCATGCTCCACTCCCTCGCGCCATTATAACTTCCCCCACCTAAACGAACCTCATTCTTCCTTCACTATGCCTCCAAACCACCAAACTCTCTCCTTGCCTCACCATGCCATCACCCGCAAAAACCTAAGAGATGCTCTCCTACCCCTCTACCATGCCACCAACAACAAAAAAGCCTAACGCTGCCACCATCCTCGTTTTAGCAGAAACAGCAAGGAAACCACCACCACCAAACCCAAAAGAGCCACCTTGAAACTGCCATTGCCACCATAACAGCACCACCAACGCCCCAAAAAACCCACGCTGTAGCACTATTGAACCTCTTCCACCTTAATCGTGCTCCTCCATAGCCACCGTGAGCCACCAAGAGTGGAAACCTACGTAGCAACACCCTCCATCCTTACGCTACCTCACTCTCCCACTGCACCTCCAGATCCGGCGTCGTCAAACTCCCACACTGCCGTTCGCGCAGCTGGGTGGAGTCGCGCTGCCACCCTTCATCGTTGCCAGCGCCACCATTAGCCTTCAATCCACCTCCATTGTCGTCGACTGGCCGGTGCAGTCACATCTGCCGTCGTTGACTGGCCGCCGCCGTCGCGTTCGACAACCCAGTGGAGAGGTGGCCTCATGATCCCCACCTCCTGAGCAGCATGCCACAGTGCCTCATGCACCCACCAATCCTAATGGGTTAGTGGGAGTACTTGCTGCACCCCCTCATATTCAAGCTTGCACCTGCAACTATCCCCAATCCCCAAAATACCCTTGCTACTAGTTGGGTTGAGTTCACTTCCTGCACCCCCATGTTTTCTAGCCCATACCCCCAGCCTTCTTAAATCCCTAGAATACCCTTTCCATTAGTTAGTTGAGTTTCCTGCACCTCCATCAGTTAGATCTGCACCCATAGCTGTCTGAATTCCAAGAATGCCCCTGGTTTTGTTTTTATTTTAAAAAAAAATTTTTTTACTAAAAAAAATATAATGCTTTAAAAGTTTAATATTAGTTTATGTCTTTTAAAACGAGGTTTAATTACTAATTCCTCTAAAATTAAAAATATATCAAAAATCTTCAAAACAAAAATCAACAACACAAATAGTTTTTTACCCATAGAATTACGTAATCCTAATTCTCCATCCGATGGAGATATGTAGGAGCGAGGTTAAACCTGGTCGGGCCCCCTTTTCAAAATAAAAAATATTTTGTTTGCTTTCATTCCTATTTTTCGTGAAAAAATAAATATTTCAAAAATTACACTCATTTTATTCTATTCAGTTAAAGGTACCATCTTAGGACGGGCACCGTGGGGGGCTAATACCTTTCCCACACGTAACTGACTCCCGGACTCGCAATCCGGTTTTCGTAGACTAGCCTTATCTTTGTTTTCTTTGGTTTTCCATAGTTGGAAAACTATGGTGACGACTCCCTTATTTTGAAAATTATTAATCTTTTTTTCTCGGATCGACGTCCAGTCGTGACCCTGGTTGCGACAGTAGCTAATGTTAGATACCAATTATCTTGACTTAATTGGTCACTAAATTTAATCATTACTTTTATTTTGTACTTATTTCGCAATCAAAACCTAATTTGATGATTATTTTGGTCACCATTAACAACTATTTTATTTGGTAGTTAAAAATTTATCTCTAAATAACTTTTTTTTCTTGAAGTGTTTATTGAACATGCACACTCCCTTCATTCCCTTCATGAAAACCCATCAAGACAATGTACCTGCTTCCTAAAACAACTTTCCAACTCTTTGGTGAAGCCAACAACACTAGACTCAAAACCCTCGACGCTGGCATCAACCTTTGGAGCACCCAAGGGAGCCCTACCTTGGTTTCCCTGTCACTCCATTCTCTCTTTTCCAATCCTCTGACGAGCTCAAGTCAAGTTCCAGGAACCAGACCAGGCGTTGGTCTTGAATTTCTTCTGTAGAGCAAGATCCTTGGTGACGTTGGGTGCATGGTGGTTGAGTTGAATGAGACCAGAGTCGCAGGCAGATGCTGTTTGGGAAGGGTTGATGGCGGATTGGATGGTAGAGGATAGTTCCTGTGGCTTGGAGAGGGAATTGAAGTCGGTGGTGTAGTTGGATGAGATTGGGGTGAAGAGGTATTTGTATATGAGCGGGGAGGGAAGGTGGTGGTGAGGAGATGGTCGATGAGAGGGAAGTGTTTGGAGCGACCTAACTTGAGGATGAGAATGAGATAGGTTGAGTAAGTATGGCAAAAGTTGAGTTGGCGAGAGGAGGTGCAAAATGGTTTGTTGGTGCATGGTGGTTGATGCAAGCGTTGGTGGCGGTTTAGGATGTTTTGGGTTGGTGGAGCATCGAGACCATTCAGAGATGAGACTATTGGCTTGGCGACGAGGTGTCATCGGAGAGCGAGTGCCACAGGTGGAGGCGTGTCGACATGACGTCGGTGGTCCCAAACGCTAGAACACTGACCTTCAGTTTCGACTTGAATGATGGTTTCTTCTTCATAAAAAATAAGAAGAATACGGGAGTGAAGAGGAACAATTTTAAAAGGGATATTTTTCTGTTATCTTATATATATATATATATATATATATATATATATTATTTTTACTTATTTTTTTCACTTTTATTTTTTATTTTGTTTTTATTTTTCGTTTCTTTGAAAAAACTTGATGAGCTAAGTTCATTTTTTTAGTCATTTCAATTTTATTAAAAAAGAAAATTCTTCATTTTTTAATTTTAGACATTTTTTTTAATTTTAAATTGTATTTATTCTAACAAAATCGGACGTGGACACTTAAACGAGTTACTATGTGACAATCAAGTTAGATAATAAAAAATATTTAGGCTAAATTATGTTTTTGGCTGCTATAAAATATAGGTATTTTACTATTGGTCCCTAGAAAAATATTGTTTGTGTTTATAAAATTAAAATGTATCAAATTTAGTTGGAGTTAATAACTTTGGTAAAGTAATGGTCTACAAGGAAATTGACATTACATGCATTGGAAGTAGAGTCACTTCCTTTGTAGCAGATGACTTGTTTCTTCTTCACAAAGGAGGATGAAAATAATGAGTTTGAAATTGTCTGCGTTTTCAATTATGAGAAACTTCATATTTTGTGGTTGTGCATAAACGTTGTCGGTATATATTTTATATCTTCTATTTTATTTGCAAAGAGAAAGTTATTTTATTTTAATATCTAAAACCTTTTAATTTCACTAATGAATTTCCCTTCAATTTTAAGAAATTAAAAGTAAATTATCTATATTTTAAGGAGATTTTTTCATACGTCAGTCTTTTAGACATGGATATATATTCTCGTTGAAAACTATCTTCAAAATTATTTCCAAAATAATTATGCAATTGATTTCAAGGAATAGCAATTAAATTAGCTGAAATAGTTTCCGTAAAAATTGAGTAGAACCGTGATCAATACAGTGACGTTGAAAAATCCAGCATATTTTGATTCCTACAAATTTTCAAGTGCGAATACATCAGAAACACTATAGGAATTCTTTATTGATCCAGCTGCATTTTTAAAATCAAATTGATTTTACCAAAATTTAATTTATTACAAAAACAATTTTACACTAAAAAAGATTAGATTGCGTAAAAATGATTTAACTAAGAAGCAAATAAAATTATGTTTATATTTAAAAACAAATTTGAAAACAATCTTAAAATATTTATTGTATTAACGTATTTTTATTTTTGTCTTTTTTTTTTTTAAATTTTATCAAAATTATTTTAATAAAATAATAATAAATGATGGAGGAGCTCCTAGGTGCCTTAGCTTCTTGCGCAAGCTTCAATGGAAATTGAGCATGATGAAACCTTGAAGCATCGAATAGAAGAAGTGGATGAAATTCCTCATGATGCGGAAGCCACGGAAATGCAAGGAAGGAAGCGTGCAAGGAGGTTGATGGTGAATAGATGGTGAAAGCTTTGAAGGAGGTTGGGCCAACCTTCAAGAGAGAGAGCTCCTAGTTTCTAAGAGAAGAAACTCAATGTAAAACTTGAGGCAATGTGCTGAAAATTTGGCAGCATATCATTACTCAAAATCAAGCTTACAATGGAGGTTCCAAAACATCTTATTTATAGAAGAAGAAAAAGCTAGTAGCTTCTCTAGCAAGCTAAGGTAGCGCATACAAGAAGCTAGGGTTAGAAACCCTAACTTGCCTTGCAAGTTACCTAAGTGGCGTATGGAAGAAGCTAGGGTTGGGAACCCTAACTTGCGCTTAGGGTTAGGGTAACCTAGCGTGTGGAGCAAGCTACTCTTTCCTAAACTAGGCACCATTGGATAAGCGCCACATGTTCAAAAAATCTAACCTAGGTGTCTTTTATAATTTCTAAGGCACCTAGGGTTATTTACAAAAACCAAATTTTTACTATTCTACTTTTCACAATTTTGACAAGAATCCTCAAAGCTCAAAATAGTCAGTATTTTAATCTGTACAGGTGCCTCTGACTCTTTGTTTGCTTCAAGGTGTCTGAACATTGCTTTAGTAAGTGAACCTTGCCTGAGCCCTCCTCCATCATCCCCTCCCTCTTGAAGAGGATCTGTCCTCAAATCTGAATCGTCTACCTCATCATCATTGCTACCTACAAAAGGAATGAGATCAATTACATTAAAGGTAGTATGTACTTCGTAATCTTCAGGTAGATCCAATTGATAAGCATTATTATTTATTTTCTTTAAAATTTGAAAAGGGCCATCACCACGAGGACTGAGTTTTGACTTTCTTTGTTTTGGAAATCTATCTTTTCTTAAGTGAAGCCAAACCCAATCTCCCCTCTTCAAAACTTATTGCTCTATTCCTCTTATTGTTTTGCCTAGCATACTTATCACATTGTTATTGTATTTGGATTTTAACCTTCTCATGTAATTTTTTAACAAAATCAGCCCGTGATGCCCCTTCTTTATGAATAAACTCAATAGGATTGGGCAAAGGAATTAAATCTTTTGGTGTGAGAGGGTTAAATCCATATACAACCTCAAAAGGTGAAAGTTGGGTAGTCTTATGAACTACCCTATTGTAAGCAAACTCAATATGAGGAAGATACTCATCCCATGATTTATGATTACCCTTCAAAATTTCCCTTAACATAGTGGATAAAGACCTATTAACAACCTCGGTTTGTCCATCCGTTTAGGGATGACATGAGGTAGAAAACTTGAGTTTAGTTCCTAGCTTTCCCCAAAGAGTTCTCCAAAAATGACTAATGAACTTAGGATCTCTATCGGACACTATAGTTTTGGGTAGTCCATGAAGCCTAACCACTTCTCTTAAGAAGGGCCTAGAAATGTTACTTGCATCATCTATTTTGTGACATGGAATGAAATGTGTTATTTTACTAAAACGATCCACAACCACAAAAATAGAGTCAAACCCCTTTTGAGTTCTAGGTAGCCTAAGGACAAAGTCCATACTAATATCCTCCCAAGGTGCACAAGCAACAGGTATTGGGGTATATAATCCATGAGGCATAGTCCTAGATTTGGCTTGTAAACAAGCAATGCACTTATAACAATACCTTTGTACATCTCGCTTCATATGGGGCTAATAGAACTTTTCTCTCAATATGTTCAAAGTCTTTCTTACCTCAAAATGACCCATTAGTCCCCCTTCATGTGATTCTTTTACAAGAAGTTTCCTATGTGAACCATGAGGTATGCATAACTTTCCTTCTCTAAAAAGATAACCTTGGTTGACATAGTACCCTCCTTGCAGTTTATGTTGACTTTTGGTGTAAATGGATGAAAATTCAGGATCTAGCGAGTAAAATTCAATAATTTTATCAAATCCAAAATTTGGGCTCCTAATGTAGAAATCAACGATTGTTTCCGAGATAAAGCATCAACTATAATATTACTTTTGCCCTTCTTGTATTTGATTACATACTGAAATTGTTCTAGAAATTCCACCCACTTAGCATGTCTTTTGTTCAATTTATGTTGACCCTTCAAATATTTAAGTGACTCATGATCGCTATGAATGATAAACTCTTGGGACACAAGATAGTGTTCCCATGTTTGAAGGGCCCTTATCAAAGCATAAAGTTCCTTGTCATAGGTGGGATAATTTAAAGTGACACCATGTAATTTTTCACTAAAATAAGCAATGGGGTGACCATCTTGAATTAACACAACACCTATACCTACTCCTGATGCATCACACTCTAGCTCAAAAGGTTTAGTAAAATCAAGTAAAGCTAGAATAGGTGCATTAGTAAGTAAGAACTTTATCTTTTGAAAGACATTTTCTTGTTTTTTGCCCCAATGGAATGTAACATCTTTCTTCACCAACTCATTGAGAGGTGAAACTAGACTAGAGAAGTTAGGAACAAACCTTCTACAAAAACTTGCCAATCCATGGAAACTCCTTACTTCTCCTACATTCTTTGGGGTAGGCCACTCTTGTATAGCTTGTATTTTTGAAAGGTCCACATGAACCCCATTTTTATTGACAATGAACCCTAAGAACACAACACTATCTACATAAAAGGTACATTTATCTACATTGGCAAAAAGTTGATTTTTCCTAAGAACTATTAAAACTTCTCTAAGATGGTGAATATGAGATTCTACACTAGTGCTATATACAAGGATATCATCAAAATAAACTACTACAAACTTTCCTATGCAATCCCTAAGTACATGATTCTTTAGCCTCATAAAAGTGCTAGCTGCATTAGTGAGTCCAAAAGGCATCACTAACCACTTGTATAGTCCTAATTTGGTCTTAAAAGCGGTTTTCCATTCATCACCTTCTTTGATTCTAATTTGGTGGTATCCATTTTTTAGATCAATTTTAGAAAATACAGTGGACCCATGCAATTCATCAAGCATATCATCAAGCCTAGGAATTGGGTGCCTATATTTCACTGTGATATTGTTAACTACACGACAATCACAACACATTCTCCATTTCCCATCTTTTTTTGACACCAACAAAACTGGCACAGCGCACGGGCTAAGACTTCTTTGTACCCAACCTTTATCTAATAACTCTTGAACCTGAGATTCTATCTCCTTAGTTTCCTCAGGATTTGTTCTATATGCCAGTTTGTTTGGCAGATTAGGCCCCAGAACAAAATCAATTTGATGTTCTATTCCCGAAAAGGTGACAATCCCGTAGGACCATCACTAGAAAATACATCATCAAATTCCTTCAAAATTTTTTTAATAGAAGGAGGTAGAACCTTAGATCCAATTTTATCAGAATGTGCACACATGAGTGTTCTTTACATAACAAGAGGTAGGGTGGTTGCTCAATAAGGAGACATGTTTTTAAAGAATTTTTAGTTAATAAAGACTCCTTTTGAGTAACCTTGTGGGATGGAACACCAAGCTCCCACACCCTAACTGTATCTTTAATACTAAGATTATGATTTCTTGGAGTTTTGCTTTTCCTTTCATTGTTTAATTTATTTTTCATTTGTACTTGATCTTCCAACACTTGAGTAGGTGTCAAAGGATGAAGTACAAACTTCTTGTTGTTATGAGTAAAGGTAATTTCGTTGGTAAGACCATCATGAATAGTTTGTTTATCAAATTGTCATGGTCTTCCCAATAAAACATGACAAGCTTCCATGGGTACTACATCACATAAAACATTATCAACATAGTTCCCCACAGAAAACTTGACCTTTATTTGATTTTTAACATTAATGTCCCCCCATCATTAATCCAATGTAATTTATAAGGTTTAGGGTGGGGCAATAATTCAAGTTTTAATTTATCAACCATCCTAGCACTACAACAATTACAGCACGACCCGCTGTCAATGATAAGAGAACATACATTTTCAGAAATTTTGCATCTTGTGTGGAAGATGTTCTCTCGTTGTGACTCGGGTTATGGGCTAGGTTGGCTGTTAAGGGAGCGTCTCATCATCAATAATTCTCCCCCATGAGCATAAACATCCTTCCCTCTTTCATTATCCGACCCCTCACTAGTGTTTTCATCATTCTTTTCCTCCTCACTACTATATAGGTCTTGGCCTCTCATTAAAATGGTTCTCATAGATGGACATTGAGATTGTATATGACCCCGACCCAAGCATTTAAAACACTTAATATCACTAGTTCGGCCAGAGGGTGTGAATTCTTCTTTTCTTTTGGTATTTTCGAGAACTATGACTTTAGGAGGATTCTCTCTTGGTTTTTCTTTCAAAAACTTCCCCTTCCTCAAAACTCGTTGTTCCACTTTAATACAAATTTGCACCAAATCATGGAAATCCCTATAAGGGAGAAGTTCTACTCTATCTCTTATCTCTAGACTCAATCCACTCAAGAATCTAGCCACCGTTACATTTTCTTCTTCCCTAATTCCCGTCCTCATCATGTACAACTCTATTTTCTGCCTATATTCTTCAATACTCATGTTCTTTTGATTAAGTCTATAGAGCTTATCCATGAGTTCTCTATGATAATAGGAGGGAATATGTCTTCTTCTAAGTGCACTTTTAAGATCATTTCCAATACACTATGGTTGGTTCATTGTGAAGACGTCTATCCCTTACTAAGGCAATCCACCAATGCAATGCATGTCCTTGAAAACTAAGAGTAGCTAGTGGAACTTTCTTTTCTTCACTCACTTCATAACACTCAAAAAATTGTTCCACCTTCATTTCCCAATCTAAAAATGTATCCATGTCATTAGTTCCATGAAAATAGGGAAGATCTACTCTAATCTCCTTGGATTTTCTCTCTCTTTTATGGTGGTGATAAGGGACAGGTTGGTAGTGTTCAGTTGCTCTTAAGCTATCCCTCTCTGGTCTTTCATCCTCATTACTAGAATATTTTTTTGATGAACTAGCTTTGGATTTATACTTGTGATCCTTCTTCTTTAAGGTCTTAATTTCTTCCGCCATAATAGCAAATTGTATATCAGTGTTGATTTTCATAACCTGAAGTTCTTCCAATATTTTTTGAAAATCTGATGTATTGTCTTGCGACTCATTGCTACTAGGGTGGAAAGAATGTTTAGACATCTTAAATTTTGTGAAGAAGTGTTCTCAAGATAAGACAAAAGTCTAGCACACTAGGGGGTCTCCTAGGAAAGTGAGGTGCGTCACTTGGACAACTTAAGTACCAAGACTTTCCTTAGCCAGAGCCTTGCCCAATGTACCTTTCCAATTGTTCTTACAATAAGATCACTAGGTCACAAATGAAGGCGACTCAAAGAAAACAAAACTAATCAGTTTGCAAGATTGAAAGAAATTAAAGAAATAAAACCAATGCTTGGAAAACTTAAACTAGCTGAGTCCTATGGTGAAGTTCTTGGGCACCAAGGACCTTAGAAACACTCCACCGTCTACACGTAATGCTTAAACTAGCCGAATCCTAAGGTGAAGTTCTTTGGCACCAAGGACCTTAGAAACACTTCACCGTCTACATGTTTTAAATTATTCCACTAATGATAAAGAGTTTTGCAATTACAACTTAAATGAATACAATGAAAATTTGTTGTTGAAAAATTAAAAATTTCCTATACTATGCACTCCTTGTGTTGGTTCTTTGTGTCACTAGTGTATTACTCTTTGCTTTTGGTGTGTTTGTGCAAGAAGTTTTTCAGCACATGACCTTCATTTCTCCAATAGTGCTTGGGAGTTTCACTCTTTATGTATTGGCCAATTCAACTCAAGTGCTGTCGCAACCGGGATCACGACGGGGCGATCACAAACTTATTTATTTTTTAAAATGTTTAAATTGATAATGGAGTCGCCACTATAGCTTTTTATGGGAAAACTATAGAAAAACCAAAAATAAAAAATGTCTACGAACCAGATTCAAGATTCGGGAGTAGGTTACATGTGGGGAAGGTATTAGCACCCACAACGCCTGTCCTAAGACGGTACCCTTAATTAAATGAATAGAAATAAGTGTGGTTCTACAAAATGCTATTTTTCTCCAAAAATAATAATTACATCAACTAAAAATGAATATATATTTACAAAAAATGCAGTTCAAGAATGAACAATAAACGAAACAAATAATAACAGAGACAAATTTTTATTTTTTTATTTTTTTGAACCCGACAAGGATTGACCTTGGTCCTACGTATTTCAAAAGGAGAATCAGGGATCACGTAGTTCTAATTTTAAAAGTTGATTGATGATAGTTTGATATTTTTTTATTTTTTCGAAATTTCATTTAATCTTGTTTTTCTGAAAAAAAAAGTTTATATTTGTTTATTGTTAAAA
>Ga0209700_100710_pt1 | contig 65786 bp, 32 predicted proteins | sample SiratroredBW_FD_187528 | JGI IMG/M metagenome (GOLD analysis project Ga0209700, IMG submission 187528) | Root nodule microbial communities of legume samples collected from California, USA - Siratro red BW (SPAdes) (version 2) | ecosystem: Host-associated > Plants > Roots > Nodule | place: USA... | reverse complement strand
ATGTCATTGGCATGCAAATATTTTTGTTTCTTTATTGAGACATCTTAGGTAAATTGGTTGAAGATCTCAAATCGAATAGAAATAAGATCATTTCATAATATATATATATATATATATATATATATAAGTGGGTGAAAAACTCACCTTATAAACTGGTTTTGTAAGGTTGAGTTAAGCTTAAAATTTATTTTTTATGATAGTATCAGATCCATCTAAAGCATGTCTTAGCTAAGTTTGATGGGTCTATTGTGTCATCCACTATTGAACCACCCATAGATATTTAGTGTCACGTACGAGTTGGGTAGTCTCAACATGGGGGGTTATGTTGGAGATCTCATATCGACTAAAGATAAGGTAATTTTCTAGTATATAAGTGGATACAAACCTCATCTTATAAACCAATTTATAATATTGAGTTAGACTTAAAATCTATTATTTAAAAAAGATCAAGACGGTTTTAGACTTCTAACGATATACATAAAGTAGTTTGTAATAATCAACTAATAAATTAGACTTTCTTACCTCAATAATTCAAGATATTTTTGAGCTAATATTCGTCCAATACATTTATAAATTAAATCAATCAAATTAAAATTATTTTGAATTATTATTTTCATATTAAAATGGTATAAATAAAATATAGAATATTTATTATTGACAAATCAATATAGAAAGTGTAATCAAACATGGATGTCTCCATATATTTATAAATAATAATGACTACAAAATTATGTGTACGAACTAAAATAATAATAAAGTGATGAAGAAGAGGTTGAGAATAAATGATTGGGCACGTGGTTGGGTGTACAAGCAAAATGTTTGAAATGATTGGTTGGAAAGATGAAGTACAGAGACTAGCCACATATACTCCACCCAAAGGAAACAAAGAGGCAACATCCGCACAATTATATGTTTATTTAAACCTAAATAAAATCAATAATTATTGGCATGGATCTTATCCCTCATAATTTACGTATAAAAATGAGAGGTGTCTCAACAGACCATAATCAAAGTATTTATTGATGATTTCCTATTAGTTTTAAATCTCGGATTAATTTACTTGATACTTTCCTTTCTATCATTTTATCAATTATATATATATAAATTCATTATTGACCCCAACTATAGTAGTTAATCATTGACTAGATATTTATCCTATAAAATAAAATTTAATCCCTTAAATAACTATTGATTATTTTAAAATTTATATTTTAATCCTAACCTTTTCAAAATAATCATGTTAAATATTTATATGATATTTTTTTTTTCATTTATTAGTGGCCTGTTGCTCAATTATGTGAGTAGGAGTTGACTTAATTCGGAGAGGATGTTTTCCATATTCCAAAATGTTCCAGGAGGCAAATCTCTTCCTAAGAGCCTTTTTATTATATTGTTGGAAAACATATATATTTGAACTTGGAAGACGATGGCAATTCTTATTCCCAAAATACCATACTCTGTTCTTTGTTTACTACATAACATTATTTACTTTTGTGAACTCCGAAATCTCCTATCTGCCAAACTGAATTATGAATTTCTTTTAAAATCATGTGTATATAATATAATATAAATAAATTGAATATTTTTATCTGAAAAATAAATATAATATACTTTTCCACATATAATAATATAATAAATATTAAATATACAATATAAATAAAATTTATAATTAGTGAAATAATGATTGAAATATACTTTTCATAAATATACAATATAAACAACATATATATATATATATATATATATATATATATATATATAATCTTAATGAATCATTTCATAAATTTCACTCAAATAACACAGTTAGGGTTATTTTTTTAATAGCACATTATATCAAATATTTATACAGATAGCATTTTTCATTTACATGTCACCATTTGGTTTCCGAAAAATTGAATTCCAAATTAGATTTTTTTATTTAAAAATAATGGAAGGGACTAAAAAATAAAGAAAAAACATGAACTGTAAGTGAATTAGAAGTAGATAATGATAAAATAAATAAGAAAATATTTGAATATTTAGTTAAAGAAAAATTGAAGTTTTATATAAATAGTTGTAAAGAAAATATATGTAATTGGATGAACATTAATATAAATAAATAAACACTTAATTAAATTTAGATTTTCTGATGATGATGATGTGGTGGTCGATATAGGTAATGTCGTTAAAGTCACAAACCAATTTAATAAGATTGTGATATTGAGGCTTTAAAATGGTTGGCAAAAAAAATTAACTTTGAGGTCATAACTTCAATTGTATATGATATTAACATTTCTTTTTATACAAAGTCTCTAGGTGACAAAAGTATGCAAAAGAGTAGTATTGCTATTGAGATAGATATTGTGAACTTTGCTAGTTTAAAAATAATAATCTTGTTATGTATTCGTAAGTTATTTTAAAGTTATTGACAAAATTTAGGTGGTCGATTATGTCAAATTCAAAGTATATGTTTTTAAGTGTAAATAAATTGATAGAAACACTAAAGTGCATGATGATGAGTTATAGATTATTCTAGTTGATCTTAAAATAATATCTTGTAAAGAATATTCATTCATCATGACTTATGATGTGGTCTCTCCGAAAAGTAAATTGAGTCAATTGTAGTATAGTTAAAAGTGAGATTATTCAATATGACACAAGGATAAAAATTACATATTATAACTGAAATCAAATGATTTCATATCAAATGATTATATCAAAAGTGATTATTCGTCTGTAATTGGTAATATCATATTATATATTAGTAAAATTAATTAGTAATTGACAACAACATATTATCTATCGATAATGCACAACAATGTTTATCCTTAATTAAATCTGTCACCAATTAATAACATCATATTACCTGTTAGTAGAATCTATCGGTAATTCATAATAACACTTATCCTTTAATAAAATATGATAGTAAATTGAATGTCACATTATCCATCGTTACAATATATTTGTAAGTTAAGTGCTAAATACCTTAAAGCGTTATGTATTAATAATAATAATAATTATTATTATTATTATAACATTAATAATTATGATAAAAAAATAATAATTTAAGATAATAATAAAAGTAATTATTATTATTATTATTATTATGACAATAATAATAATAATATTTATAAAATTCTAACAATAATAGTCACAGTAATAATTCAATAATTTTTGTATAGTGATAATCCCAATATTTTTATAATATATACGAGAGATCATGTTATATGAGGAATAAAATATCATTCATATGTAAAAATTCAATGTCAAGAAAGTGACTTTGAGTTCCAATAGAAGTGGAGATTTGAATGAAATGAGAAAAATAAAATATCTTTCTTTTAATAAGGTATCATCACCATAAAGAAGGAAATTTTGTGATGGTAGGTGAAAAAAAATATGCTTCTAGAGAACTTTGTAACTTCGTTATGATCTTTGATCTATTCTCATAACATGGGAGTAACATGTGTGTATAAATCTTGTGTTTCATTCTCCCAAGAAACATGCTTCATTAACTAATATTTTTGTATGATTTATTTGTTCGTAAATAACTTACACTTTTTGGATTTTCTTTATGCCATTAGCTTGTAGACGTGCTTAGTAGCCTCTTAGATCTGAAGATACAAATCACTAATGTCCAATGGATAAAATCTTATTCTATTAAGTAGTTTTTTTCCATATACACACAGCATAACACATGACAAATATTTGATTAAATCTTATTTGACAAATATTTGATTAGATTAAACCTTATTTGACAATATTTATTTTACACAACTGAAAATTATAAGCAAATGTTTACATTTATGTAGTATACTATGATTTAAATTAAAATAAATAAATTTTTAACACGTGATTACATTTAAATAATTATAAACAATTTATTGCAAACTACTTATAATTTCTTTAAAAAAATTTAAAATTAATTTCGAAATGTTAAAATTGAAAGAGATAAACTGTTAAGAAAAGTATTTACAAAATGTTCTCATTGAAGGAGCATTTTATTAAAACACTCGTGTAGAAGGACGTAGTTATTAAAAATGTTTTTATTCATCATTGTTATTTTGTTACGATAAATAGAAGAAGGGAGACACAATTTACGATATTTTATTTGCATATTTCATTAGTATTACAAAATATTTAAACATTTTTTATTTCTTAGATTCTAGTTAAGTTTGCTTTTGATTCCCTCAATTTTAAAAGTGACTAACTTAAAACAACCTAATTTGGGAATAGGTCAATTTTTATCCCAATTTGTAAAATTTGTAGTATCCGTGTAAGGACAAAAATAGAGTATTTTTTAAATCATAGAATTAACAATTATTTTTGTATTTGAGAAAAATAAATAAATTTAGTCCAAATTTAAAGCATTCAAAAAAAATTGAGCATAAAAAGTAATTCAGCCTTTGCATAATACTCATTTATAAATATAAAAAAAAAATAGCCACCATAATATTTTAACCGTATTAGTTAATTTATTAGGAAGATGAAAAACTTTTATAAGGTGAAAGAAGGGGGAAAACTTCCATATGCCTTCAACTTTTGAATTAAAAACAAAAAACAAAAAGTAGACTAAGATGACAGTTATTCCAAGAGGCTATGTTTAATATATAATTATTATTTCACATAGATTATCATTGATAATTTTTGTGCATGTCATAAATATTCTTAAATCTAGAAGACTAAAAACTAATCATATTTATTATATTATGATTATGATTGAATTAACGAGTTTGAGCATATGTGACGTAATCAAACATTAAAGTTATTTCTAAATATATTATTTCCACCATGTTCTAGAATATGATGCCTCTTTTACCTTTATCATGGAGTTTTTGTTAAATTTATTTTTTCTTTAATAAGTTCATGAATTATCAAAGTAATTTAATGATGTAAGAAAAAGTCGTTTTATACTACGCCTAGAACAACTTCATGGAACAATTTAAAAATAAATATTATTATGAATTAGTTTAAGCAGTAACTATCCAACATTTTCTTTAGAATTAAAGAAAATATATGAATAACATTACATAACTCTCTCTCTCTCTATTTATCTATCTCTCTCTATATATTATATTATATATATATATATATATATATATATATAATATCTACATACATATATAAATATTTATTTATAAACTAAATCTTGATATCTCTAGTTATATTTTTTAAGGACCGTATCATGCAATTAGATCAATAATTAAGATTCATACCTTCATATTATTCATAAAATATTATAAAATATCTCTCTTTTTATAAACATTTTAAAATATAAATAATTATCCAAAAGAAACTTATAAACATAAAAAAAGAAAAATTGTTTCCTGTAAAATTTTATCACATGTCACATCATCTGTTTTTAACAAACGTTCATCATATATTTTAAAATAAATAAATAACACATAAAATAAGGTAAATTAGTAATTTAAAAATTTTCAATATAATTAAAATTTTCAATTAATACAATCAAAACATATTATCACATTTTCATTTTATATATATATATAACATATGAATTGTCTATAATCAATTCAAATCAATTTCACTTAGATCAGAAATCCACTCATCAATACACATAGACACTTAATTATATTTTCGGAAGACTCGTGCATTGGATTAAATTCAGAGATTTATACCTGTCATGTTATCCTTCCGTTGTGAAATCCACACAGCCACATCCAAAAATGAATCATCATCGTACAATAAGGTTAATCAATGACTTTTTCTAATGACTCTTTTATGTTAGTAAAATTTGCAATGATAGCAGGTGCACCACTCGTAATGTAGCAAGTAAAAAAATTATTGTGCTTCCCAAAAGATTTGTGCAACATAAAACAATTTAAACAATTATAATAAACATTTAGATTTATGAACAATTTCATAAATTTATGATAGGTGCAGGAATTGAAAATAATTTAAAAGAATATTTTGTATTTTTATCAACAAGTGAAGACAGAAAAAGAATTAATAATAAATGATGAACTTGTTAATGTTAGATCCCACTAATCTTCAGTCTAATGCATAACAAAATTTATCTTCTTTTCTATCAATAATCAATGTTAATCTACAAAAATATTCAAACCTAATTTCTTAGCAAATGAGCAATGGGATTATCTGTTAATTGTCAATATCTTGATCAATTATATAGATAAATCTTGCATAAACACAAGGATCCTAACGACAACAAATGAATCTCCCTGATTTGTACATCATCCACCTCCAATACATGCCTACCATCAGGTACATACTTCCTTAATTACATGAAATACATATAGGTTTACTAACTAAGGAGGTAGAGCGATCTCGTAGGCCACTAGACTTATCTTTCTCATAATATGATAAGGTCCCTTAGGAGATAACTTTCTTGATATAATAGCTCTCCCTACACCTTTAGTAGGTGTTACGCTAAAAAATACATGGTCTCGAGCTGTAAACTCTAAAGGCTTCCTCCTCTTATCTGCATAAGGTTTATGTTTATTATGAGAAGTCTTCATCCTCTCATAAAATTGCTTCACCTTTTCAGTGGCTTGATGAAGTAACTCTGGTCAAACCAAGATCGCTTCTCCATCTTGATACTAGCATAAAAAAGTTCTACACTTCCTTCCATATAAAGCTTCATATGGTGTCATCCCAATACAAACATGAAAACTATTATTGTATGTAAACTCCACCACAAGCAACATTTCATCCCAACTACCCAAATGATTCAATACACATGTCCTCAACAGATCTTCTAAAGATTGGATTATTCTCTCAAATTGTCTATCTATTTAAGGATGATATGCAGAACTCATTCTGAATCTAGTTCTCAATGCATCTTGCAGAGTCTGCCAAATGGGGAAGCGGACCTGAGATCTCTATCAAATATAATGTTGAAGGTACTCCATGCAATCTCAAAACCTCTTTAATATACAATTGTGCCAACTTGATTATAGATATGCTCAAACTCACAAGTAGTAAATGGACACTCTTTGTCAATCAATCAAGTATTACCCATACTACATCATGACTCCTTACAAATTTTGGTAAATGGGTAAAGAAATCCAACATATTAATTTCGCATGGTTGACTCTTTAAACCAAAAGTTAAAATTCCAATTTCACTTTATCTTTAAGTTTAATTATTGTTTATTTCACTAAAATTAGACTGATTAAGTTTCATTTTTCAAGACATGTCAATTTAAAATTTTATTTTAGTATAATTAGTCTACTCTAAAATACTTTCTTACTTATCTTCGAACACAATTCATGATACACTAAAATAATATCATTATCATGAATCAAACGATCCATGATGCATTTGCTATCATAGCAAAAAAAATGCTAATAGTTGCTTAAGAAAGATTTAAATGATAACACTTATTGTAGTGTTAGACTACTATTGTTTGAGTGTCTAATTGATTGTTCAAATAATATTGTTCACTATTCAAGTTATAGCTTATGGTTTGAGTGACATAAGCTTTATTGAGTATATAAACAATGGAGATTAAGATACAAAGTAGTGAGAAATTGAATAAGGTTCTTATATCACACTTTGTGGCTTTGTGGAATAGATGTAATAAATTATATCCTACATACATCAAACTATCGTTGATTAGCTAATAAGGGAAGGTTGAATTGTATTTAAAAACCTTTGGCCATTTTTTTCAAGTATTATTTGAATAAATGTAGCCAGACAATAGATATTGTTAGTTAGACAAACTCACAAAGATTCACACACACGCATATGCACGCATGCAGAGAAACACACTTACATATCAATGTATATATTCTTTTTTATGTATTCCCTTTTGTAAACCCTATATTTGGTAGGATATTTAGAAACATTTAAAAACATATTTCTTCAAGGTTTAGAAAACACTATCTTGCTCAACCAACACTTGGCTCACCCAACGAATTAATCACATGTTGTAATTTGCACCATCATTCTGCTCATCCAGTTAAAAGCATCAACACAACCAACAACTTTTAGTCGCCTAAAAAATAAAGTATTTGCCTATAGACTACACAATTGGGAGTTTTTCATAAAAAAAATCTCGTACGGCAAAAATTGACTCACCAACGACCCAAACTCTCGAGTTTTCAAATGAATTTCGTCCATAGAGACTTAGCTTGTCCAACTACCCAACCATTGAGAGTTTTTTTTTTTTATCTAGACAATTTGTCTAACAAATTTGGCTCACCTGTTAACCAAAAACCCTCAGGTTTTGAAATTAAATTAATTTTTTCCAAGGAGAGTTTTGCTTATCTAGTGACTCCACATAATTCAAAAAAATTTCAAAAGAGTGCAAGTGTCCTGATTGGTTAAACCTAAGTTTTACTTCATTTTTATTCCTAACATTTAATAGTTTACTTCAAAATAACCACATATTGAACCAAAGTGTCTACTTCAAAAAAAAAAAAAAATTGATAAACACACATCAATTCCATTTATTTAAATCAACCAATTTCATCTTAAACTCAATCATTTAAGTATATTCAAACAACACACAATCCTTGCATAAAATCAATTATTGTGATCATGTTGCCTTTATATCTAGATCATCTACCCTAAGATACTATCAAAACTTAATTAATTTCCCTTAACTATTGAATTTGTTCAAATCAAGTTTAAGCTCCCAATTTAATTATTCTCATAGGAAGGCTAAACCTATATGCAAAAAAACTCTTATCAATGATATGAACATATTTTATGATTTTATACTAATGAAAATTCATTGTTATCATAGAAGGATCACATCAAACCCTAGTCCCCAAATATACAAAACTTCTCAAAGCTGACTAAAGAAAAAAAAAAAACATATTTTCAAACAAATTTTGATTAGAAAGATTTACTCTATTCTTTATGAGAATTCCTAAATGACTCTGATTTAAAAAAGATAAACAAATCTTTCAAAATAATAGAAAAAAAAGCAAAGAAAAAGAAAAAGTGTTTTAGAGATGATGTTTTTTCTAAGATAGAAATTTGAATAGTTAATATTTTTTATTTATAAATTTTATACTTAAATAATAAAATATTTATATTTCATCTCAATTATATCACTTATATTTTTAAATAATTAATTAGGTCCATATAAACATAAAAATGAAAAAATTATAAGACATAAAATCAAAAATTAATTTTGCAAAAATATAAAAATACTTAAGCCTCGTATTTAAATATGAAATTTATTTGTTTCTGAAAATGGTTTTCGTTTCGAACCATCTTTGTTTCTTGACCACCTAAAGAATTCTCGTGACCCATAAAAAAGTGGTCTTCTCATTATAATAACAACAATTAGTTTTGTATGGATGTCTTCACCTGTCTTAATTTTTAATATTTTAAAAATGTATTAAATTTTAAAAGTTAATTATTATTGAATAGATATTACAAATGAATTTATACTTTTGTTGGAGGATCTGAACATGAGTTACTTATGAAAATTCTTAACTTCAAACTATTATAATTACCATATTTGTAACTGAGTTTGTTAAGATTTTATTTAAAATTCTTTTACAACAGGATTTCTATGGAAGTTATTTATATAAAGAACCACAAAAGATTGCATAATAATTAATTTTTTAACTCAAAATAAGAGCATCTCAATGTAGTTGTCTAACCCCAAATGTTGTGGATTTTTTAACCATTGAGACAATGAGAGTTGTGCTTCTTATACAAGAAACAGTTACTAGTATGGGCTTTAGCAACAAATCTAGTTTTTATTTAAGAAATAAAAAAAACTAAATTAAAAACTTTTGTATTGAAATAAAATGTAGTTATAGAGTGTCTGAACATGGTTGTATAAGGTCTACAAAAATAAATTAAGAACCTTAACACTAGATAAGCTATAAGTATTTTTGTATACGTAAAAAGGATAAAAAATAATAATCACTAAAATTAAATTAAACTGTATCATTCAAGTAAAAAAGAGTTTATATTGTTGAGTTTTACTAAAAGAAATTAACATTTTAAATTACAATTTTGCCATATATATTCTTAAATAAATAATATATTTAATAAATTTTTTAACTGATGAAGAAGAGTAGTTAATAAAAATACAAATTTATAAATTTAACTGCAACCCCAAATTTATTAAAATTTTAAATCATTATTATATATTTCCAATAAATGTAAACTTTCATTTTTATATTAACTAACTAATGTAATAAATATTTAATATTTCTAAACCTGCAAAGTATTTAATATTTTTCATGTAATTAGGATTACAGGCATTTATTTTTTTTATAGAAAATACAAAAAAAACTGATTATTTTGTATTTTTTTAAAAAGGGAACTAATTGTTTAAGAATTTTTTTTTCTGACAAGATAGACTGGTTTGATCCTAGAAAAGTTTACAGTTAATGGACAATAAATGAGAAGGGATTGTTACATTAAAATATAACTTAGCTCAATATTACACATGGAATATTTTTAATGATAGTAATACTTTATGTAATGATAATGATATTTTTAATAAACACAAAAAAATGTCTATCTTTTTTTTATCACAACATTAAGATACTTTTTGAATGAAAACAAAAACAAAAATTAAAACAATTATTTTTCTTTTAACTAAGTAGGAATGTTCATTAATATGGCATATAAATATTCAGGATAAAACTATTTCGTTTACTTTTAAGTTAGTTATTCATTATCATTTTGTGTAGATATAAGATTGTAATTAATAAATTCAAATATAGTTTAATAAATTAAAACTATTAATTAATTTAATATTCATAATTATTAAATTCATTTTTCTTAATAATATTTATAAATTATTTTGACAGCGTCAATGAAGTAAATGTATCCAGTAATTTTTCAAATTTAATAAATGTAAGTTGACCATTTTACTAAATTCTTAATTCGTCAATTTGACCTGATATTTTTATTTCTGAAATAGTAATTTAAGGGATACTCGGAAACAAATTTAAAAATAAATTTATTATATACTTATATACATGCTTTGAAAGTTAAAAGAACCACCTGTGAGTAATTACAACAGTTCATGTTTTACTAAAACAAGAAAAAAAAAGTCCATGTTAAAGATAACATTTTATCTTTTCAATACAAAAATTCATTATTTTCGGGATAAAATACGATAATATATTTAAAAATTTATATAAGAATTATTTTGTCAGATGCATACAGAACACTATCTACCCTGAGATCTTGTCATGGACAAAAATGATAACGGAAAGAATAGCAAGAATTGTAAAAACTAAATAGCAAGTCATTTTTATTTTACACTTTGAAAACAAACTATATATTTAAAACCAGAAAAATAAATCACCCAATGCATGGATTAAACAACACGAAAAATAAAATAAAATAAGAACCAATGAAACATAGGTTTGCGTGCAGATAAATTATTACATTATTAACTTATATTTCAAACAGCAGTAACAAAGGAGACCGTCCCACACTCACCAGCAAAACAAACAGTTCCGTTTTTAATATTAATAAAAAAGGAAACAGTTTCCTCATTTTTTTATTATCAGTTCATAATTAGAATGTAACAACTTTGGTTCCAATATAATAATATATTATCTGATGTAAGAAAAATATATGTTATCAAATTTTATATTTTAAAATACAAATATTGAAAGTAAATAAAACAATTTTTTATTGTTAGCAAAAAAAGATCATGTTAAAATTAAGCATTTATGAAAGAAAATATATAAAAAAAATGAATAAAAGTAGCCATTAGTGAATAGAAGAGTAAAAATTTGTCCATAATAAAATTTTAGAAATCTCACTTTCCAAGTTAAGTCGAATGCACAGAGTTGTCAGATATAAAAAGGAGGTTTCAACTTTCATCTTGTTGTTTTTCACTGTAAAAACAAATAATAAATAAATAAATAAAGATAAAGGTTTTAAAAGATTGTTGTTATTACAACCCACACTATCTCTGCGCCTATTTATTCTTCTTCCTCATTTCTAGTTTTCATTTTTAATTATTATTTTTATTAATTTTTTTAGCATTTCAAAGCCAACTAACACCCTTTTCCTTTCTCTTTCTCTGTCAGAAGACTAAAAAACACCTCTATTGTTGCCTTGTCCGTTTTTTCTCTCCAAACCAGAGAGCGACCGCCGGCGAGCCTCACTCGCCGGAAATTTGCTCTTCGTCGCCGGCGTTTTCTGGAATCACCATTTCCCTGATTGCACCTTCCAATTGCGCTTATTTTTTCTGCGGCTCCATTTGAAGGAGCCGTTTCTGCGTAATTATTCGGCGCTTTTCTTTGTCGGAGCGTCTCAGATTGCAATGCAGAGGGAAGGAGGTTCCTGTTGCCGGGGAGAGCGTGGGATCTCTTGTTCCTGAAATTCCTGTGCTCTGGAGCCTTTTAGAGATTCGATTTTTTGTCTGTTTCTCTTTGTTCTGGATGAGGAGTGTGGTGAATTTTGTGGAGGAGGGGTTTTTGGAGTTTCTTTGCTAGCGAGGTTAGGTTCCAATTCAGAAGGTGCAAATTTGTTTTGTTAGCTTGAAAACAAAAATTATGGTTGTGTTTATCATGCGTGGTTTTTTGTCTTTTTGGTTTGGGGGGTTGAACGATTTTTCTTTTCGGTGGCAGTAGTTGGTTATGAGTGTATGGTGACATGAGAATCTCTTTGGTTTCATGTTTTTGATCTGTTGGTGCTTTCATATTATGGCTTCTCGGATATTTTGGTTTTTATCTCTTGATCTGTTGATGTTTGAGGCTTTGGCTGTGAAATTCCCTCTCCATCTGTGTAATTTCATGGCAGAATCAGCTGAGTACTGTAAACTTAAGCTTGACTTTTTTTTGTGAAAAAAGGGAGAGCTGCCCTTCCAGTTAAATGTTTTTTATTTTTTTGTTAATTTCCATGGATGATTTTTGTTTGTTTTTTTGGCGAGGACCAAACTTTGTTAGGTCGTTGGTAGGTAAGCAACGAGCTTTTTTTCTTTTTCTTTTCCTAATACCATCCTGTGCTCTCCTTCCTTCTGGTAGTGTTTAGTTGAAGATGCAACAATTTGTGCCGTAATTTTATACTAATCTTTTTTTAATTTTACAATTGAATATAGGAGGTGTTTCTGGTAGGGTTTTTTATAGTCCATCTTCCAGTGTTTTCTTTATTTGTTCCTGGGTGGAAGGGGGTGGGGATGTTGGTAAGTTGGAATTGTTATGATACATGATATTTTATGGGTCAGTAGCAGTTATTTTTTATATGGGTTGCCATGTTCATTGTTATCTGTCCTTTCCTTTGCCAAGCGAATGACCTTGAACTTCCCGCAGATGACCTGGGGTAGAGCCTAACAAGGCTAGCAAGGGAGGAGGCTTTCAGTTTTTTCTGGACAAGCTACAGGATGCCTTCTGAAATAATGGAGAAGAGGGGTGTGTCTGCCTCATCTCACTTTTTGGATGACATTTCCTATGCTTCTGAGGTAATTATTATGCTAACTGCGTCATCATGTTTTTTTAAATTTTGTAACAACGCCTCAGTTTAATTTTTATCCGAAGTTTATAACTGTCTCGTCATTGTTTTAAGGATTATCAGTTCCGAAAACATTTTACAGTCTAAGACTTCGGTTTTTTCTTATTGTAAAAAAAGGACTTCAGTTTTTTTCGTTATGTTATCAATTTCTCCTGTTCTCCATGGTCTCATGCTAAACATGTGTTTAACTTTTGGGCAGAAAAATATTGGATTACGGAAGCCAAAATCTATTCATGACAATTTTCTACAGGGTGAGGCCAATCAACTAATTGTTATTTGTTCAAAAGGGTTTCATATGTTCTGCTGGTTTAGCTGTGTGTCAACTGCATCATTAATGCAATTGTTATTTGTTCAATTGCATCATTAATGCCCCAAAAAGATTTGCTAACAGATAGTTAATCTGTGAACTGTTTTATGCTCACTATCATTGAGTTCGAGCATGTTAATTTCTTAAGAATCTTTCCGATTGTACATTATTTTACACACACACATATATGCAGCTGTACATTTCAAAGTAATATTTCTCATTTTCTGTTTCAATTTCTTTTAAATGTTTAATTTGCATTCAGCATAAATGATTGCTAATGTTGCTAACGAGTATCTTTAGTACTAGTCATTGTCTTAAATTCCAAAACTGGTATGTTTATTTCACTTTACGGGGATTGGTGATAATAATTATTGATTTGTCTTTTTCAACCCTTACTATTCTCACTTTCTGCTGAAAACAATATGTAGTTTTTTTGGCTCGTTCTGGAATAATTAATGTCACTCATCAACATTACAAGCATTTTTAAGTTTTAATGAGTTATTGGCATTGCCATCATCTAAAATCAATATCTTTGTTTCTGTTTGTGGTAGCAATCTAATTGCTGCAAACTTTAATAAATTGATGTCTTATATTGAATTTATAAATTAAATACCTTGGTCTTGCAACATTTTGATAGTGGTATAGCTGGAATAATTAATGCTAATCATGAATTTGGATTCTGTGCTCTGCTGGATTGAAGATTAATGTGATTATGGCATAAGTTTTATTAGGAATTCACTGTTTTTTTATTGTTCTAAGTAATAATAATGTAATATATGTGTGTATCCGTATTTATGTTTGTTTACTTGTGTTACATTAATAAGCAAATCATCTACTGAATATGTAACTAGTTTCTGGATATAGTAATTTCTATATTTAAATTTTCAGGCAAGAGTGAAATGGCGGCATCACCTGGCTGTATTTTGAATACTTCATCACCCCATGCAACAAATGCAAAATCTGGCTTGCCAATGTCTCATACTATATCTGGGGAAATTACAGAAGACCTACATTATGGCAGAGAAGCAGGCAATATAGATATGCTGAAGGATTCCACAGAATCATTTAATTATAGTAAGAGGTCATGGTCTAATGTGCATAGGCCGCCAGCATCTAGCTCATTTGGTCTTATTGGGAGCAAGATTGTCACCAATGCTGCCTCACGTGAAAGTAGTCTATTTTCAAGCTCGTTGTCTGATGTGTTTAGCCAAAAGTGTAAGAATTTGTTTCAAGGATGTTAAGATGGTTTGCATGCATGTATTATGTGTATTGCAGCATTATCAAGTTCTGATTTCTTTAACTCTTCGTAATACTTCAGATATGAGTTTCTTATTACATTCATTTGCTTGCCATCTTAGCAATTTGTCATAGCAGAATGTATGCATGTCATCTTTTTGTAATGTATGTAGCCCGACAAAGTTGGAGGGCACCTTTTCCTCACCAAATCCATCAAAATATGAAACTAAGAGAATTTATCTTCTTGTTATAGATTTTGCGATTTTACTTTAGTTAAACTGATATCCTCATGCATCTCTGTTCGCATAATGTATATCTTAATGCAGTGAGGTTATTGGGAAATGGAGCGCTCTCTGGTCAACCCATTACTGTTGGTTCCCTTCCTGAGGAAGAACCGTATAAATCTCTTGGAGAAATTGAGGCTGACACTATTGGAAATCTCCTTCCTGATGAAGATGACCTGTTTTCTGGAGTCACCGATGAGTTAGGATGCAGTACTCGTGCTAGAATGAATGATGATTTTGAAGATTTTGATTTGTTCAGCAGCAGTGGAGGCATGGAATTGGAAGGAGATGAACATCTAATTTCTGGAAAGGGAACCAGTTTCGTGGATGAAGATCCTGATTACTTTGGAGTTTCTAAAGGAAAAATTCCTTTTGGTGAACAATCTTCTAGAACACTTTTTGTTAGAAATATCAATAGCAATGTTGAAGACTCTGAACTTAGGGCTCTCTTTGAGGTGAACCTTTATTCATTTATTATGGTGGCTGCTATCTTAAAGAGTTTTCATGAAGCATTTCATACCACTAATGATGGAATGTAAAAGTGGACTATTTTGTTTGTTCTGGCAGCAATATGGAGATATCCGAACCACGTACACCGCCTGCAAGCATCGTGGGTTTGTTATGATTTCATATTATGATCTACGGGCAGCACAAAATGCAATGAAGGCACTTCAAAATAGGTCATTGAGATCTAGGAAACTGGATATACATTATTCAATTCCAAAGGTCACAATGTTATTAACCTCATCTATGCATAATTTTTTTCCTTTGTTTCATTTGGGTAAAGTTTATATTTCCATTGTTCGTCTTATCATCTTTTATTATTACAGGAGTAGGTTTTACTTGTTCAATTGCTTGCGTGTCTCTTTTATGCGTTGCTTATAGATATATCTTTATTTGATGACATATCAGGGCAATGCTCCGGAGAAAGATATTGGCCATGGTACACTGATGATATCTGATCTTGATTCATCTGTTTTGAATGATGAACTTAAACAGATTTTTGGGTTTTATGGAGAAATTAGAGATGTGAGTTGTTTTTGTTGGTTTTCATCCATTTTTTATGTTTTGTAATGATACAAGCATTCTTAAATATCGTCTCTCTAATTGCAGATCTATGAATCTCCACAATTAAATCATGTCAAATTTATCGAATTTTATGATGTTCGAGCTGCAGAAGCTTCTCTTCGTGCACTGAATGGGATCTGCTTTTCTGGGAAACACATTAAGCTTGAGCCCAGCCTTCCCATGATTGCAACATGGTGGCTATTACCGCTTCTTCTTTATTTTTTAATTTAATTTTCTTATCTGCATATATTGACTTTTGAAAATGTTTTCTACTTTTAAAATGTGTCAATGTTAACCAATGTGTTGTGGATGAGGTCTTATTTTCTTCATATTTGTTCTTGTCACCTTTAAATTTTATTCTGTACTTTTAGAGGTTGATAGAGGGTATAGTTGTTTGGAACCACCTTGATGGAAAGATTACATCTTGACAATTATGGAAACCTTGCTTTTGTAGTATGATGCACCAGTCTCGGAAGGGACAAGATGAACCTGATCTTGGTCATAGTCTTGGTGACAACATTTCCTCAAGACATAAGGGTATGATTTTGTCTGAATTCACTTGTCTATTTTTCCTCATAAAGCTAATATATTCTTGGTCTCACTAGACATAACTTACAGCAGGAGTGTCATCTGGATTTATTGCATCTGCTGGCAGCTTGGAAAACGGATATAATCAAGGATTTCATTCGGCAGCACGTCTACCTGCTTTCATTGATAAATCACTATTTAATATGAATTCTAACATTCACAAGACCGCAAGAGGGGCATCTACTGGAAAAGTATCTGGTGTTTTTGAGGCCAGTAACACTATTGACGCAATGAAATTTGCATCTGTTTCGAGGTTCCATCCTCATTCTTTACCTGAATATCGTGATAGTTTAGCTAATGGTAATCCTTACAACTTTTCAAGTACCATTAACATGGCTGCCAATATTGGAAATGGATCAACGGAATCATCTGAGACCAGGCACATTCAGGGAATAAACTCAACTGGGAACCTAGCAGAGTTTAATGCAGGAGGTATGTTTAACGTGCTAAGAAAACCTCGTGTAAAAGCTTCCTTTATTTACAACAATTTAAAATGTTTCCTTGTGTGTAGAAAATTGTGATAAGGAACCAATTCGTTGCAAAGGTTGAACTTATTGTTCACTTTTGACAGCATCCTAAGAATTTAAAACCTTATAACAATGAGCTTGACTGGTAATTTTGATGTTGATTCTAAGATTTTCAATATTTTCATTGTTTTTATAACACCCAAAAGTACTCAAGAGTCAAACTATTGATCTAGGTGAATTTAGACTTGCCTGTGATTTAAGCAGTCCAATTTGATTATTGACGTTTAAAGTCCGTTGTTCTATCAGCTTGTAAGTGGTAGAAGGTGCTGGGAAATTGTAGGCTGAACCAATATCTAATATGGATTTAATAGTTCTATATTTGAATGCTGGTATGTGAAGTCTGTTTTATTTTTAATATTCAGGAAATGGAAACCGCCCCAAACATGGACTTTATCATATGTGGAATGGCTCCAACTTGCATCAACAACCTCCTTCAAATGCCATGCTTTGGCAGAAAACACCATCCTTTGTTAATGGTGCTGGTTCTCCATGTCTTCCACAGATACCCAGCTTTCCTAGAACACCTCCCCATGTGCTTAGAGCATCACATATAGACCACCAAGTGGGATCAGCACCAGTTGTTACTGCCTCACCCTGGGAAAGACAACATTCTTACTTGGGAGAGTCGCCTGATGGTTCTGGTTTTAGATTGGGTTCTGTAGGAAGTCCTGGCTTTCATGGTAGCTGGCAGATGCATCCTCCTGCTTCTCACAACATATTTTCTCATGTTAGTGGGAATGGTACCGAATTGACATCAAATGCTGGGCAGGGCTCTCCTAAGCAGTTATCACATGTTTTACCTGGCAGACTTCCCATGAATTTGGTTTCTAAATTTGATTCTACCAATGAACGTATGAGAAACCTCTATCCTCGAAGAAGCGAACCAAACACTAACAGCAATGCAGATAAAAAACAGTATGAACTTGACCTAGGCCGCATATTGCGTGGGGATGACAACCGAACAACGCTCATGATAAAAAATATTCCCAATAAGTATGCCAATTATCTCCCTATCCTTTTGTAAATTTTGCTGCTTATGCTGTTATCACTTCTTCCTTATTTTACCAAAGAACGTTATTATTAGTTACATAGGCAATTGCTTATTTGCTTGTCCCCTTTTAATTTTGGTGCATTAACCATACAAATGCCGTCTCTCTTTTGCTTGCTTACATGCCTGTGATATTTTTGTATTTAGCTTTTATATTGGTCAATTGGTTTTCCGTAACAGATTTAACAAATTTTACTAAGATTGAAGCATACTTATTCTTTTGCACTGGTCTTTCTGGTTTTTTTTTTTTTTTTTTTTTTTTTTTTTGTTTTTTTTTTTTTTTTTTTTTTTTTCTTATATTTGTTTAAATATTTTGGCAGGTATACATCAAAGATGCTTCTTGCTGCCATTGATGAACAATGTCGAGGAACATATGATTTTCTGTATTTGCCAATTGATTTCAAGGCAAGTATTTTTCTGGACTTGGTAGTTGCTTGACTCTTCCCTTAAATGCAGCAAATCATAAATGTGTTTCTAAGTAAATTCTACTAATGGTTGCAGAACAAATGTAATGTTGGCTATGCATTCATCAATATGATTGATCCTGGTCAAATTATTCCATTCCACAAGGTTAGTTTTAAATCCTTATGTAATCCTAATTTGATTTAGTTATCTTGGTTATGAATTCTGTGTTTATCTATTTATATATTTAATAGACAAGGAATATTGTGCAGGCCTTTAACGGGAAAAAATGGGAGAAGTTCAACAGTGAAAAGGTAGCAGTACTCGCATATGCCCGAATTCAAGGAAAAGCTGCCCTTATTGCTCATTTTCAAAATTCAAGCCTGATGAATGAGGATAAACGTTGCCGCCCTATTCTTTTCCATACAGATGGCCCAAATGCTGGCGATCCGGTAAATCAGCTTGTTCTTTAGTTGTAACTATTTTCCTGATGTTTCCATTAACATATTAGTGGCTGATTCAAGTAAACTGAGTGTTAATTATGGGCTTTCTCACTTCAAAACTTATTGCCTGATATTAATGTTAACATGGGTGTGGCAAGAAAGTTTTTTGAAGGAATACTTCAATGATGACTTTAATGGCTATAAATGCTATCTATTTTTGCGACTGTTTCTAGCATTACGTGCATTTAACAAACTTGCTACCCAATTGCACTAAGGGTTTTGGTACCTGGTTTTTCTGCTGATATGATATACCCGAGGCTAATGTTAATCTAATCTGTCGTTGCAGGAGCCTTTCCCCTTGGGTAACAACATTAGAGTGAGGCCTGGGAAATCTCGCGCAAATGGTAGTGAGGAGAATCGCAGCCAAGGGAATCCTTCATCTTTGGCAAGTGGAGAAGAGTCTGGGAATGGAATGGAATCATCTTCGATCTCTTCAAAAAACTCTGACTGATTTGCCTCATGCACTAACAGTTCAATGTTGCATGTCATGTCAACCCCAAGACTGTATATTTACATTTTCTTTTTGTTCGATTGGGCGAGAGGAGTTGGAGCTGGTAGGAAAGGGAGGGGGGGCTCACAATTTTTTCCTATAGAGGAGCCTTGCAAAAGAGTTTTTGGATGTTGAGGTACATAACAAGAATGAAGCCACTGAATGTAGTGTTTTCGTTATTTTCCTAAAAATTTTGCATGGAGTACCACTATCATCTCACAAATTTAGAGGATGGCTAAACTGAAGCTTAAAATTTTGGCTAGCTGTGAATGGACAATGTGACAATTTGCAGTTCCCTTGAGATAATAAGCATCATTGCGGGTTTCTTGGGTTCTTTGCTGGATTTATTTTCATTGTTATCTCTAATGTTCATATGTAATTTTGTTTCCCTATATTCCCAGGCATTGGTGTCCTTATGGGATTTGCTGTCCATACGATGGATTGTTGAGGGAACACATTTAAATGGAACATTCTTAGATGGTAGTAGTTCGGATATTACTGTTTCGGTTGTTATTTCTGCATTCTTTCGTCAGTTCTTAGAAAAATCTTAACTCAGCCTTAGTTACATGCAAGTAGCAATTACTTTGATAATAAAGATTCATGAGTCGGAAAAAAAAAGTTTAGTATACATAGACACTGTTTAAATTCAGTTTTTTTTTTTTTTTCAAACTAAATCAATATATCTGCTTAAATTTTGAAGAAGTTAGATAAAAGAATTTCTATAAAAGTTAAGTTTGTGGTTATATATATTCTTTTGAAGTTTGATGATTATGAAGTTAAATGTATACTTCTTTTCTATGTAAAGTGACTGTTTAGGTGAAGAAAACTATATGTACAATTCTATGTTCAGAATGACACGTTGGCATTTATTTGTACGCAAGTCATGACTAGCAGCACCACGTTGTCTGCAACGAGACTACATGAAATGAGATATGTTCTGTATATAGATATTTGGCTTTTCTTACCGTAACAGTGACACGTCATTTTTTCTGTTAAGTTTAGATTGGATGGTTAGAAAGTAAAATAAAATTATTTAGATCAATTAAAAAATGATAAAAGTAAGTAAAAGATAAGATGATTTTATTTATTATTACTATTTTTTATTTTGTCTTTTAATTATTTATTACTATTATTATTATTAGTATAATAAACAAAGTAACATTTTTGTGTTGTGTTTTATTGTTTCACAAGTTAATGTGGTTTTTCTCTAATTTTTCACCAAAACCGAAAGGAATAATAAAAAATATACCTAGCTTGCAAAACTATTTGATTATTTTATTGAGTCAAGATAATGAATGTTACATAGCATTCAGAACATGTAAATGTAACTATATATGTGTCTTCTTCTCGTATTAATTAATAGCAATTTATCCTCTCTATTATAACATTAAAAAGTTTATCTTCTAATTTATAAAAATAATATTTATTCTTTCTACTATAATAATAACTTCTCCCTTCTCTTAATTTACTTTGTTGAAATTAAGCATTCATGTCATCCTCTTGAGCTTTGAAGAGTTTAAAGTTTCAAAATAATCTTATCTTGGTTCATAGTGGACCAACTATTAACTTATTTTTGTTAATGATGGAAAGAACACCAATGTAATAAGTAATAAAATTATATTCTTTCTATAATATTAAACAATAATTATAATTATAATAAGTTTAAATTTAAGAAATATTTCATAAATTGATGATATGTGTAGAAATTAAAAATAATAAAGAATAATTTATATTTTTATCAATCTTAAATCCTAAACAATTAAAACAATAACAATAATTTAATTATAATAAGTTCATATTTAAGAACAATTTTATAAACTAATGATAAGTGCAAAAATTAAAATCAGGTAAAAGAAAATAATTTATGTTTTTATCTACACTTGAATGTAGAGTAAAAGATTAAAGATGATAGGGTTAAGTCTCTCCAATCTTCACTATCACTCAATAAAAATATTTTCTTTCTTTTCTATAATTAATAAATGTTATCCCATAAAATTACTCATCCTTCAATTCCCTAGCAGATAGTCTAAGATTATCTATTAATGGTCAATCATTTCATCAATTAGATAAATAAATTTTACCTTCTCATCAAAATCTTAAGACTATGACTGAATCACACTTTATTTCTATACACAATAACTTTTTATTTAATAATTTAATTCAAATCTAGAATCCAGAAATATTTTTCAATACAATTTATATTTTTGTAAATGTTAATTATATAATACAATTTATATAGTTATATTTTTTATTTAACTTTATGTTTGTTAATTAGTCTATTGGTTTTATCAAATTTATAAGGTATGAATTTATGAAATAGTTTCTCCTTTAAAAAATTATCTTATTAGTTTTCCTAAATAAATATTGGCAATCATGAGATTATATAGTAAAAGTATGGCATTTATATATAAGAAAATAATTCAATGGGTCTTATAATTGCACATGGATACGAAGTCCGTTTGTTTATGCATATTTCATTTTTTCTAAAAATAAAACAAGTATATTTATGTTTTTTATTTATAAATTTAATAAATAATTTTATTTTTTTCTACAAACCAAATTAGATATATTTTTCAAATAAATGATTTTCTTAAAAATACTTATTTCACATAGACTAATCTGACTCAATCATCACTTCACATAAACTCAAATAAAACATTCAAAATGATTCTGGTAAAACTTGTTTGGAAAGTCTCCTTGGTATCTTTTTAAGTTGTAAATTTCAAAATTTTAAAAACTATAACTAGTATTTAGGTTTTCAAGGTTAGTTCTTAATTTAGGCTGGTTTTTTGTTTTAAAACTCAGGTTTTAATTATATTTTTATTTCAAAAATAAATTAATTTAAGAATTCCTTAACATTAGTGTGAAAGTAGTAACAAAGATGGACAATTGCACCCTTCATTGTTTCTAATTTTAATTTTAGTTTTTACACTCCCAAATTGATACTTAACATTAGTTTGGTTCTGGCATGCAAGTGAGTATCAATTAATGTTAACATAAAACCTTCAAACTCATATCTTATATAATAATATTTATTATTTTTAAATTTGACACTAAAAATTATAAATTTTAGGATTTAAAATTTGTAGGAACTTATTTATATAGTGAAATCAATTCACAAAGCAGTCTTTGCAAAATAAGAATGTATTCAAACGTTTTTATGCATTTTTAGCATTGTTTTATTTGGTGATACACATATAATGCGTGAAAAATTATAATAAAGAGATTCCATGTTTGAACAACTTTCAACAAAAGTAGAACATGATGGTACTATTTTCTATAGAAAGAAAAACTAACTTCTGACAGAAAAAAAAAAAACAATTGAAAATAAATTCCAACAGTTTAATAAGATTATTTTACAGGAGTAATATTTATACATCATATAAAAAGCTATATGCCAGAAAAAAAAATTGAAATCTCAATCCAATACTTCCTTCTGTCTATTTAAGTTCAATTGTACTTTAAAATAAAAAAAAGAGTTCAATTATAATTTTGATTACTTATCGTATTTTTATGATTTAGTTTGATTCTTTAAAAAAAAAAATTGGATCAATTTATTCTGTAAAAATAATGATTTTTTCTAAATTAAAAAATTCATTTTATTTTTTTTAACTAATTAGAGATGAAGCTAGTATGGAAAATATATTTTTTTCCTTAAGCTGAAAATGTTATTTATAGAGTGAAAAGTACTACAATATTGATGTGACTGAATGATCTTACTCAGACTTGAGTCATTATTGTGTGATTGTCAAATATTATTAAGATTTAAATCATTATTGTTAGATTGATAAGATACCTGATGTAACTACAATACTGATGTGACTGGATGACCTTGTTCAGACCTGAATCATTACTGTAAAATTGAAAGAATATTGTTAAGATTTCAATTATTACTCTCAGACATTGATGTAAAAATTGATGTCTTTTCTCTTAAATTGAAGATGCTATTTTTAGATTGAAAAGTACTACAACATTGATATGACTGAATCATCTCGCTCAGACTTAAATCATTATTGTGAAATTGACATAATATTGTTAAGATTTAAATCATTACTGTCATATTGATAAGATTTGATGTCACTATAACATTGATGTGACTGAATGACTTTGTTCAGAATTGAATCATTATTATGAAATTGACAGAATATTGTTAAGATTTCAATACTGTGAGACATTGATGTTCTTTTCTCTTAAGTTGAAGATGCTATTTATAGAATGAAAAGTACTACAACATTGATGTGATTGAATTGTCTTGCTCAGACTTAATCATTATTGTGAAATTGATAGAATATTGTTAAGATTTAAATCATTACTGTCAGATTGATAAGATACCTGATATGACTACAATATTGATGTGACTGAATACTTTGCTCAGACTTGAATCTTTATTGTGAAATTGATAAAATATTGTTAAGATTTAAATTATTACTATCAGATTAATAATACAATATTGATATGACTGAATGACCTTGTTTAAACTTAAATTATTATTGTGAAATTGCTAGAATATTATTAAAATTTTAATCATTACTAATATAAGAATACTATAAGATTAATTTCTTCTGAGGTCAACTTTAAAATATTTGATCTTATTCTAAATTATACAAGTATATGGTTAGTTAAAATGATAATATCTCTGGTTCTTAATATATGTTTGAATAGAAAGAATTTCAAACACGATTATTTACATAAAAATAAGTCATATGAAAAATTGATTTTTTTAAATATTTAATTATTTCAATTTAGATAATTTTTATAGTTATTTTAATCAATTGGATCTTTACCCTGTAAATACATATAATATAGTAGATCAAGAACAAAAATAATTTAAAAAAGTATAAAAAGTAAGATATAAAATAAAAAAATTATAATTTAAGTATATATATATATATATATATATATATATATATATATATTAATAAAGTGGATTCAGTCTTTTATATATACAATTATATTCTTTTAACAAATTGTTTTTTAAATCTAAAATAGCCGCTTATAATATAAAATTATTTACAAAATAAATAAAAACTAACTACAATAAAATTATAAAAATTATTTATCTTTATCTTTGTAATTGTCAATAATAATATATATTATTTTAATAATCATCTATATCATTAATATTATTTGATATTATCTTTTGATTGAACAATTTTATTTTATATTAAAAAAATAACTTATTTATTTATTTAACAAAATACATAATTGAATAATCTTTCATTTTAAAATATTTAAATATTTTTAAAAAATAACTATTATATAATTATTTTAATGTTATTTTTATATTATTGTATAACTAATTAATTAATTAATAAAGGAGATTGGTCTTCTTGATTTATAATAATTTTTTAAAATAAAATAACTACTTATGATAGAAAAAACCGTCAACAAAATAAATAAAAACTACCTGTATAAAAATTATAAAAAGTATTTATATTTATTTTTATAATTATCTACAATAATATCTCCTATTCTAATAATTATCTATATCATTATTAGTCATTCAGTCGGTATCATTTTTTAGTTGAATAATTTTACTCTATAATAAATAGAAGTAATTTATTTATTTGATAAAATAAATAATTTCTTTTTGAAAAAAAAATATAACAGTTATATAATTTTTTAAAAATATATGTTATTAAACCGTATTATTTTTATGTTTTAATTATTATTCATAAAATTATATTTTTTTATGAAATAAAAATGTAATATATGTGTTTTTCTAGTATATATATATATAAACATCAAATGATCCTAAGAATAACAATCAATGAGACTAACCCAGTGACAGAGGAAGCGAAGAGAGAGAAGACACCGAACACAACATCGGTAGTAGTTTTCTCCAATGTATTAGTGTCCCAAAATACGAGAGGTGATGTCGGAATGGAATCAAAGGAGGAGAACGGAGGCAGCACGAGCAGAGAGGAACAGGAAGAGGCATTGGTCGCTTTGATCGAACACCGAACCCACGAAGTCAAAAACCTTCGTCACCGCATCGCTTATTACAAAACCCAGGTTTACCCTTAACCCTTCCCTGTCTTTTTCCCTTTCTATTTTGTCTTTTCCTACTTCAATCTTATGCTTCCACATTTAGGTTTATTATACCAACTGTTCTCACCACAAAACAAGGTTTTTACTCTATTTATTAGTTTCACTGTAACTACTTTGGTTGTAGTGAATTGATTTCCAAATTTTCATTAACATTTATCACCAAAGAAACTGGCTTTTGCTTTGGGAGAAGTTGAGTTGTGTGTGCAATCTGTCTTGCTTAGTAATGTTTCTCAATGTGGTTGTATTGCGTACTTTTTTTTTTTTCCAATTTGTTTGAGAGATTGTATTTTGGTTCTATTTTTTCAGTGTAATCTGCAGCAGAACCCTATTTATGAACCTTGGTGAATTTCATTATTCTTAGAATGGTTCTTGTGGTGCCTGGTTCCTAGTTGTTGGTGTTGCTGCTAGAAACTTTTATGTCTTTGTTTTTGCTGTATTTGTCAAATATATATAACCTGTACCAAACTTTTTGATAAAATATTTGCATGGATAACTATCAGCTGATTTTATGTTTCGGAAACATGTGCAGCTTGATGAAGCGGAGAAAAGGTTGCAAGACTCTGAATCCAAATTGGCTCGCCTTCGAGGTCAGACTACTACATTGTCATCCCGAAATACCTTAGATAATGGAATTAAAGCTGTGAAGACAGAGCGCAGATCAAACAGTCCCATTGATAGAAATGAAGGTTCTATCAAAAACCGACATCAATCTAAACCAGAACTTCTTATTCCTTCAGTGAATCCAAAGATTTCACAACCTGTGTTGTTGCCAAAGCCTTCTTCAAAAGCTTCAGTAAGTTCTGAAGCCACTCCTGTCACAGGTGACAGCTCTAGGGCAAAATCTGACAACTCCCATAGTCATAGAATGTCTTCTGAGAAGCAAACACCTGAAATCAAGGACAAAGGGACAAAAAGGAAATTTGGTAAGTTATTCATTTATAGGATAGCGTGTAGATTTGGCTAATCCTTCAGCATATTTAAGGTGTTATTGGCTTATTGTTGTCCTTTTCATTTCAAGATTGCTTTTGCTCGCAATTAAGCTTCATGAGATTTTTCTGCTTTCCAGAACAAAAAGAACACAAGGAATTGATTCCTTTAATACGCAACAGTTCATCACCAACCTTAGTACACTGTCAAACAAGCAACCACATCTCAAGTCAACACAAGAGGAAATTGAGGAGTATTGCTTTGTGCCCTGTGAATGATCAGCTTTTTGTGACCAGGTAATAGAATCATTTCATTTATTTATCTTTTAGAAAAAGACTTCCTTTTAGCAATATGTTTCACGAATCAGTATTTCTTTTCTTTTCTCAGTTTTTGGCTACAGCAGGTATAGGGTCAAATGTTATCAACTGATACCCTAAATTTTTAAATTGCAAATTGATGGATAACTAGGCTTTTAATGTTGGGAGTGGGTCAGCTTAAAAGGTGTAATAATCTACTCTACAAGTGAGGATGAGAGAATTTAATGGTCTTCTAATTTCTGAGATTCAAGTTAGTGTCCCTGTGGCCTTTAAATGTTAAAAAACAATGGGGCATCTCCATTAGATTGGATTGGACCCTTACAGGAAAGATTAGTTTATTAATGATTATAATAATAAATTATCTTGTAAAATGCGGTATAAATAGTTCTGTAGTGGCACAGTTGTAGTTCACCGATATCTCTATCATTATCTACCATATGGTATCAGTGGGTTCAGTCCTGCTCTTTTGGTTTTCTCTTATAATAAAATTTCTGGTTCTATATGCTGTTATACTCTTGATGTCGTGCATTATGGTACTGAATAATCTTTTTCAGTTTTCCAGTCCCAACCATTGTTTCATGGATATCAGCTTTTATGTTTTTATTTATTTCTATTAGAATGTTCTTTTTAGTGAAATGTGAATTTTATCTTGAGGGGAGTGTTGGACATGGGTCTTCACTAGTATTTAAAGTCTATTCCAATTCACCAGTTTTATATTTACCACTGTTGGAAACTGTTTCTATTACCATTTCTAGGATATTAATGTTTAGGATAACTGGAGAGGCAGATTTATGTATAGCTTATCATTATCTGAGGGTTTCTATTTGTTGTTCTTATCATTATCTTCTACTAGCTTTATCTTCCACAGTTGTTGTAGTGGCTATCCCAGTATAGCAGTTTTGGAACCAGCAAGATTTAAAACACTGGTAAAGGCTGTACTTTTTCTTATATGATCTTTAGTGGTTCAAGATAAGAACTGACTGTGTAACTTGAGTCAGTTTTTGTTGACTTCAGCTTGAATTTCTCTCTTATGTAAGATATGTTCTTGGTGATACAACATTGATATATATTCCTTCAAACCTGACATATGCAACCTATTGGGAATTAATGCAGTGCTCTGGATGGAATGGTCAACTTCTGGCAAATTCAGGCTAAGGGGTATGTCCTTATTTATCTTTCTAGTGGTACTTTCGAGAGATTTTATTCTTTTATTTTGTGATGTGATGATATTGATTATATAGACTTAAACCAAACATATATTTAAAAGGTGGAGTTTTCCTAATACTTATCTGTTTCCTAAAACTTATCAATCTATAATTCCTATGATGTCTCAATCCATCTACTGCTGTCTGTTACTGTATCAAGTTTGTAGTGGAAAACTTATGATTCTGAACTTCAAAATATTTCTTAAATTTCATCATTCTCTTCTGTTATCTCTTGTCTTTCTTCCCATTTAACTGTAAACTTGACCATTTGATGATTCTTTCTTCTACCGTTGGCAGTATCTGTCTCAGTTTCTGTTATGTAACTTCAAAGTGTTTTAATGACATAACCATGTTATCTAATTTAAGTTATCTTTCTCTCCATCTTTAATCTTGTAGAGCAGGAGCCTCTCGTCTTAGCACCACTGATTGTGCATCCCAAAAGCATAGGAGATGGCCAGAAGATTTAGTTTGGCACCCTGAAGGAAACAGTCTATTTGCAGTATACAGTGCTGATGGTGGCGACTCTCAAGTATCAATTACAAATCTGAATAAAGGACAACAAGGGGTAAGACTTTTAACACAAATATCCTGGCATAAAAGTAAAACTGTGTTTGGGTATTTTTTTATTGCTATTGATACATGCCAAACTTATGTAACTGGCAGGGAGAACGTGTAAAGTTCTTAGAGGACAAGCCTCATGTAAAGGGAATTATCAATGGCATTGTTTTTATGCCATGGGAAAATACATGTTTTGTAACTGGTGGAAGTGACCATGCTGTTGTACTTTGGAGTGAGCAGGAGGGTGAGAAGTGGAAACCAAAGGCGTTGCATAGGAATCTCCACTCATCTGCTGTCATGGGAGTTGCTGGTCTGCAGCATAAGCAGATGGTGTTATCTGTTGGTGCAGATAGGAGAATATTTGGGTATGATGTTCGTGTCGGAAGAGCAGATTTCAAGCATCAGGTTGATAGCAAATGCATGAGTGTCCTGCCCAATCCATGCGATCTCAATTTATTCATGGTTCAAACAGGGTAAATTGCTGCTTTTTTAAGTCTCCGATACATTGACTGGTTTCTTTAGTTTCCACTTCAAGCTTTTCTCTATTGTGCAGAGTTCATAACATTCCTAAAATTTCAATTTTTTGTCTGTCTTGAGTCCTGAATGTTTGGTTTTAGGGAAAATTATGTTCATTTGAAAACAGTGATATAAGTGGTCTGAAAGTCTGAACCCCAGATGAATTTCCTTGCATTATTACTTTGTTTGCTAAAGTTCAATAAAACTATTCTCATTTATTATGTTGTGAATGCACACTTAACACAAATGAACGATTGAGGTTTAGTTCTCCCAACCCGAAACTCCCACCCCAGAGAGTGTGGTTTTCAACCACCCAATTTTTATTTATTTATTTTTTTTCATTTATTGGTGTTCTTTGCATTAACTATTTTTTATTTGTATTAGGACCCATGAGAAGCAGCTTCGGTTGTATGATATTAGATTGAGGAATACAGAACTTCATGCTTTTGGATGGAAGCAAGAAAGCAGTGATTCTCAGTCAGCTCTGATAAATCAGTCTTGGTCTCCTGATGGACTATATATAACATCTGGTTCTGCAGATCCTGTGATTCACATATTTGATATAAGGTATACTGCTCACAAGCCTTCCCAATCTATAAGAGCACATCAGAAACGAGTCTTCAGAGCCATGTGGCTTCAGTCCATTCCTCTTGTCATTTCCATATCATCAGATCTTAACATTGGACTGCACAAGGTTTATGCATGAAACCTCCTTAAATTATTGTGCCACTACCCACTTCAACACACTTTTCTTCTTCATGCTGAATATGTAGTTCCATTTCATTTGGAAAATTTCGGTGATAATATTTTTTTGCGTGAAATTTTGTTGGGCAACGACCAAATTAAGGAATTTTACTGGAAAACACAAAATCAGGAAAATTTGGGCTGGGAAATGTCTATTGAGATGCTGAGAAGGTGTATTTTACTTTTTGTTTTTAAGGGGAAATATACATTTTGTTTCTCAGAGCAGAAGAAATCATGAAGAAGTTTGTAGTTTATTATTTTTACCAGGCTAAATTTCGAGTAAGTATTTTTTGTGTTTTAAAAGTATTTGGTCTATAATGAGAAAAGTTATTCCTACATTATTAAATTGAATGTTTGACTCCCTTAAATTTTATAAAAATAGTTTAATCTTTAATTCATTCTAATTATTTTGATTTTTTCAATTTTACCGTTTTCAAAATTAAGTACTCTGAATTTTAATTGTTTCTATTGATCTTTAAATGTTATCTTTATTATTAAGAAATCATATGAACTTTAATTATGTTTAATTGGTCCTAGGTTTTATTGCTTTAAGGAATAGTTTGTCCCTAGAAGTTGGAACTCCGTTACTAGTGAAAAATAAATATAAACTGATATTCACTTTGTTTATTTTTGTCACATTCTTTTTGTTTAGTTTGGAAGAGAAAGTGTAGATTTCCAGAATTTAAAAATTAAAAAAGTATGGAAAGTTAAAAAGACTGCACATGTAAAACTTTTGGTAAAGAAATGTTGTATACTTCAAAAGATAATAGATTATATGTTTTATATAATTAATTATCATTTCTATGCTTTTTTATAATAAAATAAGTAAATTGAAGTAAAAAAATATTAAAATAATATATTAAGTAAATGAAATTATTCTAAAATAATTTTAAAATTTTATTTTACAAATTATATTTTTAATATATTAATATAAAAATATTATACTATATCAAATCAAATCATCTAAAATCTTTTTACCTCCGCTCTTAGTCTTCTTTTCTCTTATTTTCATCTATTCTTCATTCTTTCGAATTCCTTTCTCTTGTTTTCATCTATTCTTCATTTCTTCCAAATTCAATAGAGCCTAAAAATGAAATGATATCTCAAATTCATATGGTTTAACTGTGAAGTAAAATACAATTTGGGTTATGTGAGTTTGAAGTTTTAAATACTTGACATATAGATATTGAAAGAAAGCAACCATGATTACTTTGCTGGCTGGAAAACCTTTGACAAAAGTTAAAGTAAATGATAATCTTATATTACTCTAATAAATTAAAACTTAGATGCATATATCTTAGATGCAAATTTCAACATATATATATATATATATATATATATATATATATATATATATATATATATATATATATATATATATATATATATATATATAGAAATTAATTATTCTGCATTTGATTTTTTATAAAAACTTCTCAGATTTCGATACAATTGGAGAACACACAATTATTTATAGACTTTAGAGTAGAAGTTTTGTTTATGTACATATCTCACCTTATTTTTTAGTCATGTATTATTATTATTATTATTTTGGTTATATGCAATTTTTCATTTTTAAGTCTTTGGGATATATATTTTTTACTTCTAGTAAATATTTCACATTCTTTTACTTCTTGACTAAGAGGTTAACATAAAATAATCACTGTTAAACATTTCTTTTAACAAATATAGACCACAGATGCTAAAACAAGCACTTTTAAATTTCAGAGATGAGGATCTAGAAAATTTAGTATAAAAACATATTTAATTCTATATGTACATATTAATCTAACGTAAGAGTAATTCTGAAAAGAACTATTTAATTTAAATTCTTTACATTTTTTTTTAATTTTAGTCAATTGTGATTAGAATAACAAAATGAAAAGATAAGATGCAGAGGTTAACACTAATGATAAGCTATGGTGACCACATATAATGGTGGTCCATGCACCTCAAATTCAATTAACTACCTACAATAAAAAAACCACTTACATAATAAAAACAACTACTTATAATAAAATTATGAAAGTTGTTTTTATAATTACTTTTTATGATTTTTTAATTTAATATTTTTATTTTAATAATTATTATAATAATTATTGTTATTTTTTTCAAAATAAAAAATAGACACACATTCCTGTAGGATGTGTGTGATAATGTTTTCAGTGTTTTCACAGGTAATATATAAAGAGGACTTCCTTTTCACGTATACAGATTGTTTATTTCACCTTTAATAATATTTTAAAATTATAATATAAAATTTAGAAAACTCATTTTATACAAAAATAAAGATATTAATTTATTGTATAAAAAAAGGGTAATTATGAAAGAGATTTCCATGTACATCTTAAAAAAAGCTAATTACTAGTATAATTAAATTATAGTTGTTAAAAATGTTTTTTTTACATAACTAATTTATTATAATATAACTTTAATATAATATACAATAAATAATATATAATATATAATAAATAATTATATTTATAAAAAAAACTATTAAGTTTTAAATTTTCAAAAATTTATTATTTTTAATTGAGTATCTATTAATTGTTTTATAGTGACTAGTTAATGTTTTTATATATATTTTTAATAATTTTTACTGTTTAACTTTTTTATTAATTTAGTGACGTTATAAATGACATTATAACTAATATATCAAGTAACTTTTAAATTAAGTAAGCAAGATAACAGATAATATAAAAAAATAAATAATAAGAATTCAATTGGAAAAATATAGAAAATATAAAAAATATAAAAATTTAATAAATTTAAAAAACTTAAATTCATAAAATACTTAAAATGTGTTTTTTCAATCTTTAGAAAATTGCAAGAGCAAAGAAAAAAAAAATATAAGAGTGTAACAATACATGTGTTCTGCCAATATATATAATTTTCATATAAAATTATTTTTAATGTAACAATTTTCACCCACAAAATGTTAGTCATAATTTTTAACAGTGAATCCTATCACTGTTTTGAATGTTAAAAAAATGAAAATTCAAGTTGAGTACAGCGCAGTGTTTTCCCGGGTTACAGTAATTATTTCTATATAGGAGCAGGATTGAAGAGCAGAGTGAGTATTAGAAACTAGCCGGGGTGACCGTGACTCTGACTCTGCATGCGTAAGATATTCCCTCTCAGTTCCTCACTCATTCTCATTTTAGGTAAGTACAAATGCTACCTTCTATAATTCATGTCAAAAAAATGCTTATTTTCTCTTTCTTTGTTTCATATTCACTGTACTTGCATTATTCTTCATCATACCCTAACCTTTAAGTTTCCTGCATTTTATTTATTTCAAACAATTATAGTTTCAGAGAATGCATCATTGTGATTCACATCAGGGTTTGTCATATACCTAATCTCCTATTTTTCTTTTGCATGTTCCTGCTTTTAGACACATAAAACCAGATTTAGTCCATGTTTGGTTGAAACAACTTTGGATAACTATGATTTCATATAAAAATTTATATGTTTCACTAGTAAATCAGTTTTAAGAATAAAAAATATTCAAACCCAGTGAGTATCTGGATGCAATTTATCAATGCATCTTTTTACAAAGGGCTAAGACAAATAGACACTTAAGAAATAGTCAGACCGTGGATAGCTTTTATGTCTAGGATCATTGTGATGACAGACACATTACCTGTTTGGGTTTGTGTTTATGCTACCTTTTAATTGTGTGACGGAGGAAAAGAAAGAAGAAAAAAGGTTGAAAAAAATATTGATCCAAGGAAGACATTTTTAGGTTTCACGGCAAATTTTTCACATTTATAAGTTTTGGTTTATCCAGAATGTGCTTAGATTCCTTGAAATAACATGTTGATGACTTATGCAGTGACTCAATGGAATTCCGAGAGGATGGTGTTGACGATCACAATAAGCTTTCTGGCTTTATTTTCATGTGTAATAGAATTACAAAACCAGAGTGCTACCGATACCGAGTTTTTGGGCTTCCTGCTGAGAGAAAGCATGATGTAGAGAAGATCAATCCTGGTACATACCTTTTTCTATTTGACACTGATGTGAAGCTTCTCTACGGAATTTATATGGCAACCTCAACCGGGAAACTAGAAATAGAGCCATTAGCTTTTGGGCACAAATTCCCTGCTCAGGTGAGTCTTTACAATCTCAGTACACTTGTCTTGCTCCCACACTCAAAGACTGACCACTTTGTGAAAATAGCATCCTGTGTCATGATTGACAGTTTGTGGAAATATTGGTAGTATCACCCAGCAGTTTGTAGCATCATCTTGTTGCCTAAGCATTATAACTTGACTTTTGTGTGTCAATTTCTTAATTTACCTTTGGAGTTGGTTACACGTGGAGGAATATAATTGCTTCTTGGTGGTTCTTCAGGTGCATTTGAAAATTTTATTTATTTATAACCTTTGACATTGTTGTAGGTTTTGGAGTAGGTCCATGAACCTTAGTCTCTATTATTTGTTGAAGTTGTCACAAGTATAGTTTTCATTGCAACATTTATATGTTTGGCTGGTTGTTTTTGTGGATTTCCTAATTTTCCCTTTTTATGGTCAAAGTTTATGTATTACCTTCAAGTCATATAGCTAGATGAGGAGTTTTTGGCATGAGACCAGTAAGTACTTATGATAACTAACTGTGCTCAACTTTGTTGTGATGTCAAAAGGGCTATATCTATTGCTTTATTGTTCATTTCACTTTTTCCGGTTTTCACATTTTTAATTTTATTCAGGTGAAATTCAAAATTTGCAAAGACTGTCTACCCTTGCCAGAGAGTAGCTTTAAACTTGTCATTCGAGACAATTACCTGAAAGGCTCCAACAAATTTACTCCTAAACTCAATATTAGACAAGTATGTTGTTTCATTTTTATCTGTTGCAAATTGATTTTAAGTGTAATTATTTCATTCTTCTTTTCTTTTCTTCTCTGCACCTTCTTTTTGTGTGAATAAAACTAAGTAAACTATGTATTTTATTTGGAATTTATTGTTATGTTGCAGGTAAGAGGTCTAATAGAATTGTTTCGCCCATTACATGAATTGCCAACTTCACCTACACTTCCTTTTCTGAAGAAACCAATGAATAATGTTTATCATCATATATCAGGGCCACCCCTTTCCAAGCATGCCCATCTGTCTAGAACGTCACCCAATCAAGCTCCAATGTCCTTAAGCTATAAACATGTAATCGGGGAGCATAGTGGTCATACCTATCCTGTTCATAATATTATGCCTTATTCAGCTGCAGCACAGCCTGTGCCATCCCAAGCTTCAAGGAATCAGTTTTATTCCCCTGCTAGTACACTTTCTCTGGAGGGTACTTATGCAACTGGGTTAGGCAGCAGTCATAATCAGACTATCTGCGGGCATGATATGACATTGCAATACTCTCAACATGCACATCATAACATTATACATCCGCAACCTGAATTTCATTCTTCACTGATGCCTGTGGGTAGCAGTCATACTCAATCACTGCAAGATCTTCAAAATCCATATCAGAGTATCTCAAACCCCCAATCGCTGCAAGATCCTCAATATCCATATCAGAGTATCCCAAACCCTCAATTGCTGCGAGATCCTCAATATCAATATCAGATTATACCAAACTCTCAATTGCTGAAAGATCCTCAATATCCATATGGGAGTATACCAAAAGCATCTCATGATTTTCATCCCACAGTGGCAAATGCAGGCAGCAGTCATCAGCAGTTGTCATGGGATCCTTACTATACCCACCAGAATATCCCGAACTCACAACCAAACATTTATTCCACCACGCTAAATGCGGGCCACAGTTACGATCAATCATTGCCAGATCCTCAGTATACACATCAGAAAAATGCCCAAATTTCTCAACATGATTTTCAAGAATTTCCATCTTCCATATATTCATCTCAAGGGTATTTTTTTCGACTTCATTCTAAACCTTTAATTTAATTCTACAAACTTTGTCTGGCAAAGGAATTTTGGTTAATTTTCATTAGTACAACGAGGAGATGATCCATTGACTGAAGCTATGATGCAAATTCTATAGGAGAAAGCACTGCCCCATTATATATAAGTTTTTACGATTTATAGTTGTTTGCTGAACAAGCATTCTTAGCCATGGGCTTAATGTGTATATTTCAAATGAACTTTGTCAATATCTAATTATGTTATTATGGACCAGGTCTGGAGCCATGCAAGGGGTGATATCAAGTAGTCAACAAACTAGAATGGGAAGTGAGTTGCACGAGTTAGCTATGCAGACACAGGAATACTTCTATGGATAATGTTGCCAAACCACCTGTACTCAACAAAAATTCCATTTTTAAGTGCTTAATCACATTTCTACTTAAATATTCCTTTATACTGCGTTTTTTTATATGTAAAGGCGCGTAATGTTGAAACACTGATGTGATGTTTACTTCCTGCTTTTTGTACCGAACGAATGATATATCAAGAAGGATTGCAACTAAATTACACATCCTTCGAAATATATTAGGTGGGTGAGAAAAGAAGAGAAGAGGTAATGTCACATTTCATATTTCACAAATATAACTATATTAGTTAACAAAAACTCACATCACAACAATTTTGGAGCGATCAAAAATTAATGTAAAGAATTGTTAAGAAAGCAAATAATGTTAGACGATGATAACGCAGGGAAAATCTTAAAAGCAGATCATAAAATATTAACATTGTGTCTTTGATAGTGGGCTGAGATCAGAGAAGAAACGTATTAACAGTATGTCTAGCATTGCTTTCCACTCACAGCTATCGGTTATCAAGTAAATAGCTCCGATGCCTAGTCTAAATTATTGGACAATAGTGGTTAGGATGGTGGCTATTCATGTTTGATACCATTTACACTAATATATATTATTATTTTATTTATATATAATATTTTATTAATAAAATATAGTGTCAAATAGGAGTATAAGAGAATAGTGGTGTCAAACTAGCATTTTCCTAGTGGTTAAGGAATATGAATATTTTAACTTGTTGGAAGAAGGTTTGTATGGAGAAGAGGTTTCCTAAAAGAAAGGTTCGGCCAATTCTTAAAGGAAGAAACTAAGGAATCCGAAATTTAGGAAATTAGCCTAAGTAACTCAAGAATAAGTTTGAGACTTAAATTCGGTATCATCATATCAATACTCATTCTAAGTTGAACATACAAATAATGGTGCCTTTTATTTATAGGAGTGTGATCCGACCATGGGAGAAGAAAAAGAAGAGAGAATTCAAATTTGAATTCCTCCATATGCTCCTAAAAAGGTGACACAAAGAGTAGATCAAATGACACTTATTTCCTTATGATTTTCACATTTGCACACATGTGTAAAATTTGAGTATATGTGTCTTTCTTCCTAACTCGGATGTCTTAGGATTTCTCTTAGGCTTTGAAACCCTAGCTAGACTTATCTAACCCTACTCTAACCTTAATCCAATATCCTACAATACAATGCCCAAATACAAAGTCCAAATGTCCTATATTGCTTGGCCTAAATACAAGCCCTAAATGTCTTATTCTATACAAAATATTACACACTAGGGTGGACCTATGTTGAGACTAGCTTGGGCCTACCGAAGTTAGTGGAGACATAGTCTTCCTGTATCCTTAGAGACATAACTTCAATTGTTGGTCCCTTGGCTTGGAATCCTCCATCATCCCCTCCTTCTTGTGAAGGATTTGTCCTCAAATTTGTAGGGTATGCCTCATCATTTGTACCACTTGCAAAAAGCATAAGATCACTAACATTAAAGGTGACACCCATTTGTTACTTCTCGTGTAGTTTCTTTACAAAATTAGCGTTGGATACCTCTTCTTTGTGTATGAACTCATAACATTAGGAAGTTGCATCAAGACTAAAGGTGTAAGAGGGTTAAAACGAAACTCAACCTCAAAAGGAGAGATCCTAGTAGTCTTATGGACTAACCTACAAACTCAATGTGAGGAAGATACTCATTCCAAGATTTATGTCCTTTAGGAGTTCCCTTAACATAGTGGATAGAGACATGTTTACTACCTCTGTTTGCCCATTAGTTTAGGGATGAAAAGTGGTAGAGAAATTAAATTTAGTTCCTAGCCTTTCCTAAAGAGTTCTCCAGAAATGACTAATGAACTTGGTATCTCTATCAAGCACTATTGTCTTAAGTAATCCATGAAGTTTAACCACATCTCTAGAAAAGAGTTTAACTATGTTTCTTGCATCATTCACTTTATGGCAGGGTATATAGTGTCATCTTGCTAGAACGGTCCACCGAAGACAAACTCCATACTAATATCTTCCCAAGGAGAAGAAGCAACATGCAAAGGAGTATAAGGTCCATGAGGCATTGTTCTAGACTTGGCATGTATACATGATATGCATCTATAACAATACCTTTAAACATCTTTCCTAATATGGGTCCAACATAATCTCTCTTTAAGCAAACTTAATGCTTTTTTAACTCCAAAGTGCCCCATGAGGCCTTTTTCATGAGTCTCATTAACAACGAGTTTTCTATACGACCCTTATGCTATACAAATTTTTCCTTATTACAACAAATACCCCTTAGGTACATAAAACTCCTCTTGTGCCTTATGTTGACAACTAACAAATGTGGAGGAGAAATCAAAGTCTTTAGCATACAATTTTGATATGTGATCAAATATAAGAATCTAGGCTACCAATTTTGGAAATAAAGTGTGCTTTTTAGATAAGGCATCAACCACAATGCTACTTTTGCCCTTCTTGTATTTAATCACACATAGAAATTGCTCTAAGAACTCCACCCACTTTGCGTGTCTCTTGTTGAGCTTACCTTGATCCTTCAAATATTTAAGTGACTTATGATCACTATGAATGAAAACTCCTTGGAAACTAGGTAGTGTTCCCAAGTTTTAAGGGCCCTCACTAGAGCATACAACTTTTTGTCATATGTGAGGTAGTTGAGGGAGACACCATAAAGTCTTAAATTGAAATAGACAATGAGGTGTCTGCCTTGTAACAAAATTCTACCTATGTCAACTCCCGATGCATTAGATTCTAGCTCAAAAGTTTTTGAAAAGTCAGACAAGGATAGAACAAGTGCATTGGTGAGTTGAGCATTAAGCTTCTAAAAAGTTGGCTTATGTTTTTCCTTCCAGCAAAATGTGACATCCTTCTTTATTAACTCATTGAGCGGTGAAGCTAGACTAGAAAATTTAGGAACAAATCTTCTGTAAAAGCTTGTCAAACCATGGAAGCTCATAACTTCTCCCACATTTTGTGGAATGGGTCACTCTTGGATGACTTTGACTTTCTCGGGGTCCACATGAATATCATTTTTAATGACTACAAATCATAGAATGGTGACACTATCTACGCAAAAGTGTATTTACTACATTGGCAAAGAGTTGATTTTTCCTAAGAACTAACAAAACTTGTCTAAGATGATCTAAGTGTTCCTCAAGGCTCCTACTATACAATAAGATATCATCAAAATAAATAACTACAAAGTTCCTATGTAATTCCTAAGAACATGATTCATAAGCCTCATGAAAGTGTTGGGTGCATTCATAAGGTCAAAGAGCATCACCAATGACTCTAAACTTGGTTTTAAAAGCAGTTTCCCACTAATCACCTTCTTTGATTTGAATATGGTGATAGCCACTCTTTAAATCAATTTTAGAAAACATAGTAGACCCATGGAATTCATCTAACATGTCATCAAGCCTAGGAATTGAGTGCCTGTATTTTATTGTAATGTTTTTGATTACTCTACATTCACAATATATTCTCCATTTTTCCATCTTTTTTGGCACAAATAAAATAGGTATAACACAAGGACTAAGAATCTTTTGAATCCAACTTTTATCCAACAACTCTTGAACTTTAAATTTTATCTCCTTAGTCTCACGAGGATTTGTTTTGTAAGTTGGTCTATAGGGTAGATTGAATACATGAACAAATCTATTTGGTGTTCTATACCCGTAAAAGGTGGAAGTCCAATTGGACCCTCACCAGGAAATACATCACCAAATTCTTCTAAAAGCTTTTGGATTTGGGGAGGTAAAATCTTCTATTCATTAGAAGTGATAGTGTATACAAGTGTTTCTTTACAAAGGAGGATGCATGGAGGTTGTCCAATGAAGAGAACTCTTTTTTTCTTTTTCATTTATTTGACAAGATGTTCTCTTTTTGAATGGCCTGTGGGAAGGAACACTAAACTCCCACACCTTTTGTTCATCTTTAGCTATGGTTTTAGGATTTTATGTTTTTTTTTTTTCTTTTAAATATGTTTTGTTTCATTTGGACTTGATGATCTATCACTTGGAAAGGAGTTAGAGGATGAAGTACAAACTTCTTTTCCTTGGGCGAAGTTTATCTCGTTAGTAACACCATTATGCATAGATTTGTTGTAAAATGGACAAGGTCTTCCTAATAAGATTTGACAAATGTTCTTGCACAGGCCTTGAAGGGTTTTCTTTATCGCTTGATCTTCACATTGTTGTTGTCAGTCTTCCGTAAGTTCTTGGTCTTCGGTCTTCAACATGGTGAGGGGTACCTGCAAAAGGTACTTTGATACTAAAGTCAATTCTCATATGTCATTTTTAGAAGTGGGATAAAAAAACATACATTTCTTTTTGGTTTTCTCATGTTATTTATAGATGTAAAAAAGTAGTTTTTGGTGTGATTGATTTGACCTTTGGTGATTTTTTCATATTGCTTTTGTTAGAGATATCACATGACTATTCTCAAAGGGAAATAATTTACATGACTGAGTAGTATTCAACACAAACTTGACTAGGAACATCTCGGTCTATAGTACATTAGATCCCCAAGTCATGGTTGAGTAGTATTTACCCATATTTGGCAGGGGATATCTCAGCCCATAGTATATTAGGCCCCAAGCGCAACATAGTTTTAGCTAGGAGAGTTTGAGGTGTGAGATTTTCCAAAAAAGAAGAAAAAATTACATCTTTTATTTGTTCATTTGCTCAAAGGTTAATGAATGTAACCAATTAGATTTCGACGTAGGTGGACGATTAGATTTTTTTCTTACTTCTTACACTATTGCCCCCCAAGCCCACCCTAGACAGAGTGTTAAAGGGGTTAAAGTTGAAGCAGGTTGACATATGCCCTAATGGGGATTCGAGTCATATGGATCCAACGGTCAAAAGTTGAAAAATCATAAGTTTTGAATGTTACTTCTCCGTTATTGTAAATAGGAGTGCAGGTCCTCCACAAAAGTCACTCGCGTTCTCTTCCTTATCCGAGATCCAATATCTAAAGTAATGTTTAGAAGCAGAGACTATATTCCTTACCAAGGTAATCATGTCTTCTCTGTTTGACTTTTCCGAGTCAACTGGTAGTGTTTTTGGGAAGTCTATTGTCACATAGGTGACACTTCGTCATCAAGTGTTGGCATGGTGAGGGCCAATGAGGTTGATGTGGTCGAGAACTCATAGGAAGATGTTACCGTAAGTGACCCCCCGTAGGAGTGGGTTAGTCTAAACGTCATCAGACAATTTTTCAAGTTTAGGTGGACAAAAACTTTAGAATCTTTCGTGGCTAGCATATAGGTGGCGCTAATGTATTTAGTGACCGATTTTGGTGGTTGTTAAAACCCAATTTTTTTGTTGTGCTTGATGGAGACCATCTAACCACAAGACTATTGGTTAAGAGGATAGAAAAAGATGAAACCTCGTTAAGGAAGACTCTACACTTAAAAAGTAGAATATTAGAATATTTTCTTTCTTCTTTCTTCTTCTTTGTCTTAGTCTTGTACACATTGCACAATAGTGTATTTCCTTATTGTATTTTGTAGAAATGTCAAGCCAAATTTGGGTCTCCAATTGGACCTTGTTGGATGGTCAAACCCCTTGAAAGCTTAGTCAACATTCGACCTAGGATGCTATAAGTCCAACGCTCCTTAAAAGAAGACTAAAGTAGGCAAAATAAATGCATTAGCTACATGGACTTTGTGTTCTCTGAGTTTCACTTCAAGTGCAGCCAAGATTTTCATTTCATGTCCAACATTTGTAGCAAAAAGTGCAAAGGAGCTAAACATATATAAATAGAACTCCTTGTTTTTTGCAAAATCACTTTGAAGTTGAACTTGATTGAATAACTTTCATACATTCTTGTTTGTTTGAAATCTTAAAAATAAGAGCATTCTTCTATGATAGAAGAGAAACTTCTAGTTCTCATATTCTCATTAGGAGTCTTACAAAAACATTTCAACAATTTCAAGTCTTCTTCTGCTATCTTGAGAATGCTTTCACCAGAGCTTGATGTATGAAATAATATTTTCAACATAAAGGTGCTCTCAATTGAACAATTTAGTCACAACTAGTACCCTTCATTCATGCAATATCAAATCCAAGTTGAAGGTTTCTAGCAAGTTCAATTAGCATTTCGTGACAAGAGAGGAAAAAACAAGCTTATGTAAAATAGGTAAGTTTGTGCAGAATCTTGTAAAAGAATTATTTCCTCAAATTAATAACTAAAGTAACAGAAATAACGAAGTTATAATTTATTTTCTTGCACAAGCATGTATACTTTCATATGCGCATAATAAAACTAAGAACTGCAAAGGAAGATCAGAAAAACATTTTCAATCAATAAAACTAACAAGTAAGAGAGAGATACATTTTTTTTGGTGAAACATCATTTTTGAATAGGAAATAAAGAGAGGATGTAAAAAGGGCATGTGATTTGAATTTTTGGTATTAATATTGGTCTTTCATCCGGTAGACACGGAAGCATGACAAGTCCTCATAATTTGTGATTGGCATGCAAGAGGGTGAAGTTTTGGATACTCTTTCCTACAAACTCGCTTTGATCCCACAAAGCCTTCGCTTACTGCTTTCATCACCAATAAGAAAGTAAATTTGGAATCATGCTTAGGAAAGATATTGGATAATTGAGGGGTGAAGAAGCAAAATTTTAAGAACAATTGAGGCATTCATGCATGCATGCATGCATGGATGGTAGATATCTGGGAAAAGCCAAGTAAATTAAACCAGGAAGGGACTAACCAAACACATATCCTTCATTAGATATAATCATGATTAAATACCCACCAATTCATCCACATGTTCAATAACAATAAATAAACTGAAACATAGAGCCTTTCAAACATTTACTTGTATTGTTTGTTGGAGAAATATTAAAAGAAATTTAACCTTCAAGTAAATATATTTCTTAAAAAGGTAAATTTTAGCAAAAGAAGTTCAAATCTTTTTGGCTGGAATTCTCTTAAATATCTTTTAGGGTTATCTGAAAAGTACTATATTTGTCTTGTTCCTTTTATTCTTCATTTTATGTGCATTAACTAGCATTGACGATTTTTTTAAAGAACTGTTTTTTTTTTTTCTTTATAAGAATAATATCTTCTTTTAATTAAAACTACGAATTACACTGAAAAGCTGATTAAGATGAAAAAGAAAAGCTATAAAGGAGGTGGTACTTTATGGTAGTTAAAAGAAGAAGGTGAAGGGAGCATAGCATTATTTGAGCGTAAAGCATGGTCCAAAGAGGAGTCATGCATGGAAGGACGTCCCTTTTGTTTGTGAAAGTTGATCAGACATTACAACTCATGTCTGGTTAGCCACTTTTGGCGGTAATGCCTCAATCTCCAACCAAGATTATCAAATCAAACCCAACTTTACTATATCTTCAATTATCAAACCTTTCCTCATACCATAACAAAACCATATGTTTTCTTAATGTTTTTCCACCTCAACACATCATCTTCCAAATCCAAACCAAATTGGTGGGTTTTCTTTAAAGATGCTTCATTCGAAACTTGTCCGATTAAGACCTGCCACTTGCCACACGAACACCAAAGGAATAGTCCAACAAATTCTACTCAAAAGCTCCTACCCACTAGCTATACCAATCTTCTATTATAATGTGCATGCAACATTCATAATTCATAACTTTAACGCCTAATTTTTATTAATAAATTCTAAATAAATTTATTTTAAAAAAACAAAATATCACTTTTAATCTTAACCTTTTTTATGTTATTTCTCTTGTTGAGTGACACTTACATTTGATAAGAGGCATGCATAAGTTTAAAATTTTCAGTGATTATAGAATTAAACAAAGGTAGAGACAAAACGCGTTTCTTTGGGAGAAAGAAAGAAAAAACAACGAAATGAGCAGTGTATGAAGTAGGAAAAGTAAGACGAAAATTTGGGAAATTGCAAATTAGATTATATAATTGGATATTCTTCTGTTTGGGTGTGTATATGGTTTTGTTCCTTTCATTTTCTGTTTATTTCAGTGCTGAGTTTGACGGAAGGACTGAGGTCAAGCCACACTGCGCGCGCACTTTTCGATGGGAAACTGCTTCTCCGAAGTCACGGCGGGCCGCGCCGCCATCGGCGGCACCGCCGGAGATTTCCGCAGCCTTGCCGGCGCTCCAAACGACGCCGTCGAGAACTTCCTCAGGTCTCGCGGCCACCACGGTCTCTTCTCTCAGATCGAGGTTCTTTCTTTTGCTTCTTATCGAGTTTCTCAGCGTGTTTTGTTCACGTTCTCACTTTTTCACTCGCTTTCAGTTATGAAAGAGCTTTTACATTACAATTACCTCTTGTTCTGCTTCAGTTGTCGTTTTCCGCTTCTGGCTTGGGTGATCGTGATGTGCTTTTCAAGGTTCGTTCCGTCGGTTAAGCGTTTCGTGAATCTGAACCTCTTGCATCGTATCTTACCTATTTAATTTAGCTAGTTATAGATACTTGTTTCGGTTTGGTCGAAATTGGAATCGAACTTGTACACTACTCTACTATTTATGTTTTTCTCTGTTTTATGGCAGCTCAATTATCGCATATATTGGTCCTCTCTTTGGCAAGTTGATGCACGGACATTTTGGAAAAAAAAAAAAAAAACAAATAGTAGGAAGAATTATGACCATTCCAATCATAACTAGTTGAATTTTACTTATACAATTCAGGAGCTGCGATCTCTGTCAAGACGTCTTTTCAGCAAGTACTGAAAATATAGGAAGAAAAGAAAAATCACAAGAAAGTATAGCAATTTTTTTCCTAATTATTGTTATTAGGTATACTAACAAATGATATTTTTCAAATAAATAACATGCCCTTGTGTGGAAAAAAAAAATGAAAGAAATAATGTTGAACTCCCCAAAATCTAATAGCTTTGCTGCCTTCTTGTTTCAGACTAGATTCTACTAGATCCTTACATACATAAGAGGTCAAGGAATATCGAAATAGACCTCGTTAAAGTAGTTGTGCCAATAAACCACATGAACCAATGGGCCGCTCTCAAGTGTTCATCTGTTTATAGGATTGTCATTTTTAAAAAATAAAGAAAAGTGCTTTTAATAGCTAATGTTATTATCTATCAGTTGAGTGAATCTCGCTTCTATCTCAGAGTTAGCATACTTAATATTTTAAATTTTATTTGATGTAGAATAATCCGATGATGGTTCTTTATGCAAAAGGAAAAAATGGAGCGCTTGAGGAAATTTGCCGTACAGAAGTAGTTCTGAATTCATCAAGTCCAACATGGATTACTAAACACACCCTCATTTATCATTTTGAGGTTGTTCAGGTTTTAGTGTAAGTTTGAATCTGATAATTTATACTTTCAACAAGGCAGATGAGCATTTTTTTATTTTACCAGATTTTTTTCTGTAAAAATTCTTTCATCACAGGTTTCGTGTGTATGATGTTGATACTCAGTTTCACAATCTAGATATAAAGGTATAGTGTTTATGATGGCTTGTATACTTGGTTCCTTTTTCCGTAAGATGTGGTTCCAATGTAAAATTTGCTCATCACATTAGATTCTAGTCTATCATTTCCAATTTCTTAGAATTTTATAAATATGTTAAGGAATCCATGCATACAGTGGTTATAAGTTTATACCTGAATTTATATAAATTGACAACTGAGGTCTATGTACTCAAAAATCATCTATGAACAAGATTAACCAAATATAACAAAAAATGAATCTAATTCATTTATCTAAAATCCAAAAAGTGCAAAGAAACATATATAATCTAAATATTCCTGATTATATATAGAATTTGTTTCTTATCTTTATAATAAGTTTATGAGTTTTTAGAAAATTATTATATTAGTCCCTTTTAAAATTGTGTTGGGACTGTGTAAGAATTGTCAGATATCTAACAAAATGTCTTTTGAATTGGACACTTTACCAATACGTGTTGTACGCGTATCAGTGTCTGATACGTGTCGGACATGGGACATGCCATTTAGAAAGGCATGTCCAAGCTTTGTAAAGGCTGGGCAATGGTCATCTCCCAACTCATTCCATGAAAAAATATTTGTAGGCCATGTTGGCGTACTTGTTTTTCTGTTCATTAGATGTGATAACATGTTTGTAGAGAATATCAATGTAAAAATGTCCAGATTTTAACTATTTGGTTTACTTATGCAGATGCTTGAGCTAGATGAGCAGCAATTTCTTGGTGAGGCTACATGCGTACTATCTCAGGTAACATAGAAAATGTTTTATGCAATGAAAAGGAATTCATTGCACTACGAATGAAGTTAGATCACAATGTAATTTTAGATCCAAATTTATGATCTTGAAAATGTGTAACCTTTCTGTTTTAGTTCATGGTTCATTTGGCAACTACCGAGCTTATTAAATGCTTTTTAAACCAAGAAAGAAATGCTCACTCACATTATTCTTCCCTTTGCATTATTGCAGTCAAATTTATATCCCAACTAATTGTACACAACAATATTAACAAATTGGCATCTGCAGATAATCACACAGCGTGGTCAATCACTGACTATAGATCTACACACAGAAGATTCTTTGAGATCTACCCTTCCCAAAAACTGCGGGAAGCTCCTGGTGCATGCTGAGGAATGTGTTAGCTCAAAGACTGCAATAGAGATCGCATTCAGGTGTTCAGATTTGGAGTGCAAGGATCTCTTCTCAAGAAATGTATGCACCTGTGTCCTTTTTCTTTTTCGTATTATGAGGAGTGCCCGCTCTTGTATAATACATGTTTTTATTTATCTTGCAGGACCCCTTTTTATTGATATCAAAAGTTGTAGAAGGTGGTGTCCAAATTCCAATTTGCAAAACAGAAGTTATAAAGAATGATCTAAACCCAATATGGAAATCTGTGTTTGTAAATATTCAACAAGTAGGAAGCAAGGTATACAACTTAAATACAGTTATGTCATTTGGAGTGGCCATTTATCTAATAATGTTAATGCTGAACTTGGCTATCACGCTTTTATATTGCCATTTTTAGTTTTCATTGCCTGTTAAAAGTATCTTATCCTTTTTATTTCAAAGGTTTCTTTAAATAGCAGGCAGTGGGGTCAAGTTACTTTGTTCAAAATGTGCATCCTGTTCATGAAAACAAACTATAATTTAGATAATATTATTCTTCCATAATTTCTTCATTCCATCTTTACATAATACTGTGTTAACATGGACATGTACATTTTGTCATGATGTTCTACATATAGTTGAATTGAAGCTATCTAATTTTTCATTTTTCTAATGTACAGGAGAGTATTTTGATAATAGAGTGCTATAACTTTAATAGCAATGGGAAACATGATTTAATTGGGTAAACATCAGTTCCTTCTTAATTATCTGTCCATGTTTCCATTATGTCTCTGTCTTTGCTGAAATACATATTAGGGTTGTTTATTCTTGATTTATCAGAAAAGTGGAAAGAACTCTGGCTGAGTTGGAGAACATTCATAATAGTGGACCAGGAGAAAATTTATGTTTGCCGTCTTCTGGTGGACAAAACCATGATAATAAGGTCTTATATTATTATTAAATTAATTTCTATCATGAATTCCTGTCTATCCCTTGAAGCTTATGTGACTATAATACAGGTGTTAAGGAGCCAACTATTTGTGGACAAATTTATTGAAAGTGCCCAATATACTTTCTTGGATTACTTGGCGGGGGGATTTGAATTGAACTTCATGGTGGCTGTTGACTTTACAGGTGCAGAACAATATCCTCAAACTCGTTGTACTAGTCTTTGGTTATAAATATAAAGATTGAGTGATGGAGAATGACACAATAATATTATGATTATCGTATTTGTAATTTTTAAAGTTGTGCTTGCTTGTTTTAAGTCTTATTTTATTAATTGCTGAAAATTGAATATCTTATTCCCAGATGTGATAGAACACCAATTCATACACTAATAAAATACAATACTGAACATAAAAGCATACATAATACAGCAATCCGCATACTGTCCCAAAGACAAGAGGTCTCAAATCATAGATGTTTGCGATTCTACACCAACTAGTGATATGGTCAAAATAGTATATAAATAGGGAAAATTCCCACCTTACAATTAATTTTGTGAGGTTGAAACCCAAATTCTAAGAATACCAATTACAAACAATCCGCTTACCCAATTTACTTTATGAATGATCATGAATATGAGTCCTCCTTCCAACCATCTCACTAAATCATTCCTAAAGTATTTCAATACTTGTTTCTCAAGAATTTTTAGAAACTATGCCAATAACATCTCTATTTTTTTAATATATAAACTTCAACAACAATTACCTTATCCCATTGGGTGAAGTTGGCTACATGAATCACATGACGTTGGGCTCAATTAAAAATCAAATTCTTGTGGATATTATTGAAAGTTGCTTTAACCGAGATCATTCCTAGTCCGCCACAGTTGGTACTTCTTTTGGGACTGCTTTAATTGGAACCTCAACTCAAGAGTAGTGTTTATCCTGTATTGATTAGATAGAGACTTTTGAAGCTTAACCAATTCTTTTCTTACAAATCGGTTTTGTGGGTTTAGTCAAACCTTGAACTTAAATTAAAGAAGATAGTATGATCATGAGATTCCTTTTAATGTTCTTCAAGTAGCTTGACTGACATAGACAGGGACTTGCTTGCGGCTGATTCTTCCAAATTGCTAGAGGCTGAGCTTTTGCAGGTAGTGATTCTGTACATACTGGTTCAACTAAATGTTGACGGTGCTAATTTATTGGAATAGAAGTATCCAGATGTTCTCTCATTCGGGCCTGGTTTTGCTCTTGTTCACATGCAAAGTTTCATTTTGCGTCCTAATCATAGGCTTAACAATTTCTTTTTGTTAGGAGTTAGGATAGATATTTAATAGACACGGTCATTCATGCTTGAATGAATCTGCTGGCAGATGAAAGAGGTAGACATGACCGTTGGTTGCCCATGGTCTTCCACCCCGTTGGTTGCCTGTGAAAGCACTGAAGGTGGAAGGAAGCCATCAATTGTTGGAACAATTGGCTGAGTAGGTGGAGAGACACTTTTCCCATATGGCTGAGACACCAAGGGACTGACACTATTGCTTTTCTTGGTTGTTTGATTGTGAAGGATCCATATTGAATCTGCTACCAGACCTGAGTTGCATACACCACTTTGAACTTGAAATGCATTGGTCCCACTAGGCATGCCAAAATTTACGTACAATCTTTGTTAGGCATGCTAGAAAAATTGTCAAATTTGAAAAAAATAGATAATTGCATGCCTAAATTTATGAACAATCTTGGGTAGGTATGCTAGACAAATTGGTCACATCTTGAAAAAAAGAAAATAGTTCATTGCAAATACAATGATCCCATTTTCTATTAGACAATTAGCTAAAAATGGGACTATGTTTATTAGCTATGGGTTCCTGAGCTACATTAAGATATGCAATTTGGCTAAAATCGTAGAGACATACGGATGAATGTAAATCATAAAGACATAAAACTGCGTGTAAGGCAATATAGTGTAAATGAAAGAGGGTACATGAGGATAATGCGTTTGTGTCCGTTTGGTCTGTGTTGTGTTGGGTAACTTCAAGAGATTACAAATTTTTGTACACATATGTACAAGCTTTGGTAGGTATGCTGTGGATCTACTGAAACTTCCTCCAGCATCCTCCTTCCGCCATTGACATGGCAATTATACCATTGTTGCAAGTCCAGCCTCCAATTCAACAATGGATTTCCAGCCTATTAAGGCTGATTATATTATGGGATTTCTACTCTTGGGATGGTATTTAATCATTTTATGTTTTTGTTAATGTGCCTATACCGCTAGGCACATTATTACTTTGTTCTCATTTTTCGTGGCAACTTTCCTGTTTTAAATCAGAAAGATACCCAAACTTATATTATAGCTAATGTGTTATGTTTGTTATTTTCGAGAAATCTAACCTGAAAAATATGTTCTTTCTGAAGTATTTTGCTGATACATTAATTTTTAGCCTTGCAAAGCACTGCCTTAACACTTTGAGGTTTACAATAATGGTAGAAGTTCAATACAAATTCACTATTGATATTGTTACCTTTGGTTTCATAGTTCAAACTATCACCCAGCTTCTACGTAGTTAAACACTAATCCTCCTCACTCAATAATGCTTTGGTTTCAATTTCTACTTGTGCGCTTGTTTGGGTGGAGTTTGGATGTGCTCAGTTTACCTTGAGGAACCATTTCCCTTGTCAGACTTAACAGCTGGTTTGAGGTTGCCATCCCCCACCCCCAACACCGTTTTTATCTGTGGGATAAAAGTAGATAAACTTAATCTAATGGCTAACATGCTTCTGGTTATGCATGGAATGAGGGGGGGAAGAAATATATTCTTACAGTGACCCTTCTCTTATTACCAGCTTCGAATGGAAATCCACGGCTTCCTGATTCTTTGCATTATATTGATCCTTCAGGGCGGCCAAATGCATACCAGCGGGTGAGAAATAATTCTTGGTAAATTCACAACTATATTTTTAATTGATCCTTCATTGATGTGCTATGAATTTTTTTCTAGGCAATTGTGGAGGTTGGGGAAGTGTTACAGTTTTATGATTCAGACAAACGATTTCCTACTTGGGGATTTGGGGCACGACCAATTGATGGTCCTGTTTCTCATTGCTTCAACTTGAATGGAAGTAGTCATTATTGTGAGGTAGAGCTGCTATGTCCGGTCTTGCTTGTATTGTCATGTTGAAACAGTTCTTTATTAGTTAGAAGTTTCTGTCTGTTGTAGGTGGAAGGGATCCAAGGAATTATGATGGCTTACACAAGTGCCCTGCATAATGTATCTCTTGCAGGACCTACTCTTTTTGGACCTGTCATAAGCACAGCTGCACTGATTGCCAGCCAATCTGTAGCAAATGGTGGAAGAAAGTACTTTGTCTTGTTAATAATCACAGTAAGAGTCAATATACTTTGCAGCGTTCAGTATTTATCTCTGAAAGTAAATTCTAATTTTACCTCATTGAATACAATTCGTAAGTTTATTGTAACTTAATGGTTCTCGGGTTGCTTTTCATGTATGTTTCTCTCTAGATTGCCTTAATGAATCCATAGTATTTTGTATAGTAAGCATGATGGTCTATATTTATCTTACATGTAAAAAAAGATCACTTAACCTTCTTACTACTAAGAATTTTATGGAGATTTTTCCATCACTGCTACTGAGTTTTAATTGGTATGCTCCAAGGATGGAGTAGTGACAGATCTTCAAGAAACAAAAGATGCCATTGTTAAAGCATCTGATCTGCCATTATCAATCCTCATTGTTGGGGTAGGAGGTGCTGATTTTAAAGAAATGGAGGTAATAAATCAAACTTGTATGCTCTTTATACGTAGAGTTGTAATGTTAGGTGTTTAAGGAACTGTGTTTGTGAAATAATTTTGTTGTCCAATTTCTTGTCTAGGTTTTAGATGCAGACAAGGGAGAGAGGCTTGAAAGTTCATATGGACGCGTTGCTTCACGTGATATAGTCCAATTTGTTCCATTTCGGGAGGTTCAAAGTAAGTGTCATTTTAAACAATTACGATTGAGGTAATGATGAGGGTTTCAGCACCTTGTATGAAATCACGTTGATTGCACTAAGAAAGAAAAATTATATACTATGCAAAGAATGAATATTTGGTGAATGATGCCTAACATATCAAAATAATTGCAAACTTTTTCTCTTGCAGGCGGATTTTCAGTTGTTCAAGCACTTCTAGCAGAATTACCGACTCAATTTTTAACCTACGTGCGGAGCAGAAATATCCAACCAAGCCTCTAGTCATGTAAAAACTGTACATAAAGAAGTTTTAATTCATTGATCATTGTGCAATTTCGAGGTCCTTTTCTGTTCTTCAATCAACGAATTCGGCTAAAGGGCTGAGGAACTGTTGCTTTGTGCTAATTAACTGCTCAAGAAAGGTTCGCCTGCTACCTGTCTTATCTAAAGGATACGTCTGATCCAGCCTTATGATTGGTATTTGCTTTTACTTTTTGTGCACGTGTCCTTTTGGGTTTTCCTAGATGATTGGTTTGTCTGAAGTTCCTTGCACTAAATTGAAGTCAATGTTTTCTTCCAACTAAGGACAAAGTTTAGTCCTTCTGCCTACACTTCATCATATGATTTGTAATAGAAATCCAATAATTTTGGGATGTCTTTAGATGGCATTACATTTACAGATACAAACTAATATGTATAAAATAAACTTTAGCATGCCTCAAGTCTTATTTTGTTTAGTTCATTATGCCCATTTATATTAAGGACAGCCTTGCTGCCTAAAATTGTGTTGGTGACCAATTTGTCTTAAGTTTGAATTTAGAAATATCTTTATATACATGCTTAGATAATATTGTATATAATGATTCTTCCTTGTACCTTTGCATAACAGGCAGTCTTCTATAAATGGTCCATGATAGACCATATTTATAAACTCTTAGCATAATCGTGTATTGTCGGAGATTATTTTTTGTAGCGGTGTTGAGTTTTATTTTTTCTTCTTTCTTTGACACCTCTTACCCTCTACCCTCTCCTCCATTAACAAGGAATCAAGAGCCATCAAAAGATACAGACCACGATTTCAGCCTAAATTAGAAGCTACAATACACAATCATGTGTCATTTTGATATTAAATGAAATATAACTTATAAGAGAAATCCATTTATGAAAAGTCATTGAGAATTTGTAGTGGGGTAAGTTTTTTCTTTATTGGCAGGCTAATAATCCAAATAACTTTCCTCTGAGTATCATCAGTGTGTGGTTGAGAATGTGAAGGAGTCCTACCAATAATTGGGAGCGCTTTAAAGAAGCGACTAACCTTATTCTGTCAATAAGAGAAATGCGTCCTCCTCAGAATACTTTTCTTTTCCAGCACGCATTCTCGGGATTTCGCATTCTGCACCCATGTTTTTGAAAAGTACAATTGAAATAATAAAATATGATGGTAAAATAATAAAATTGAAATACATTTTTTTATTTTGTAATTCAAAATGTATAAAAATTATTTTAAAATATACATTTTAGAATATAAATTATAAATTATACATTTCAAAATATAAAATAAAAATATACTCTGAAATCTACATTTGAGAAAAGTTTTATATTTAAAAATGTATATTTTAAATATAATTTTGTATTTTAAAATCTATTTCTTGAAATATAAAATATAAAATGTATTATAAATATATATATATATATATATATATATATTTAAAATACATATTTAATATTTTGGATTATATATTTTGAAATAAAAAAAATCGATTACAGAATGTATAATCTGAAATATAAAAATATTATTTTTAATGTCATCAAATTACACCCTTTAAAATTGAAATTATAAAAATAAAAATCTACTGATAATTTATTTTCTGAAAGATAAATTTTAAATCTTAAATTTTGTGGGTTTCAACTAGAAAAGTATAGTAATACCCCACACTAAATAGTCCCTGAATTTAAGTTTTGGCGCCATTATAAAGACAAGGTATGCAGAAGATTGTCCTTGTACCACCAATCACGAGGTGGCAGGTGACAAGGTCGAAGAAAAAGAGAAGGGACATTTCATTTTTTCAGTTGGAACAATACAAATTTCAATTTATCAAGAAATAACCTTTGATTTTAACTAAAATTTGGACTGCTCCAACTCAAAACAAGCATACTGAAAAAGTCTTTAGAAGAAAAGGACGGAGATAATGAGGAAAGAGAAAAAAAACAAAAGAAATTTAAGTGTAAAAAAGTACTAATTAACTCTTAAACTCTACAACTTAATTTGAAAAGTATAATTTATTTATTAAATTGATACTCAAACATTATAACGTAAAGATGAAAATAATGTTGTTTTAAAGACTAAATTTTATAAGAATTTAAAATTATTGTCTAGGACCACCTGGCATTACTATTAATGCAGGTTCATTATATCTATCTCGGGATTCTCCCTCTTTTCTAAAGAATCACTTTATTTGATAGTAATGATATAAGTCCAAAAACAATAGTTGCAAAAGTATACAAGTCTAACATCCCACAAAAAATGATTGGGTTGGACACGAGATTTGGATAATTTAAAAAGGTCATAAATTAATTTCAATTTTTAAAATAATTATTTGATTATAAATTTTTTTAGATTATAATTATTATTTTAAAAGACAACTCTACCCATAATTCTACAAACTGACCTAGGCTAAGACTACTTAAATTACTATTCTTTTAGTTTAATCCATTTTACAATTAGTCGAGTTAATCCATTAAATTAAACTTATTTTCATTCATATTTCATCACACCATCCCTCTATTTTTTCTAGAGAAAAAAAAACAGCATCCAACATATCAATTTAAAAGAAAAGAAAGCAAGAAATAACAATAAAGAAAAGTAAAGTGTTAAAAGTAATAGTATTTTAAATAAGTACAATTCCTCTAGTGTGATAAGGACTTGTTATTGTTATGATTGCTCAAGACTTTGATTAATGTTTTTTTTATTGCCATAGGTTTAATTTAAACCATCTATTTCAATAGATGGAACAACAGGCACATTTTTTTCCAGTGGAGAAAGAAAAATACTGGTGAAATTCACATGTTAAAATATTATACAAATTTTATGCCTATTTTATATATATATATATAAACGAAGTTATGGGGAAATTTTTAGTATGAATAGTTGCCATAGACATAAAGATGTAATCAAGATAAATTTAAAATGTAAAAACCTTTATCTAAGCTTTTCCTTTAAAACTCTAACAAATCTATGCTATACCACTTATGTCAATAATTAGAGGTATTCAGAAATTTTTTTTCTCGACGACATTAGATTATTATATGATCGTACATTACTTTTTTAAAATTAATTATTATTTTAGAGGACAGAAATAATATAAAAATATCATGTTGACTTAGAAGAGCATGCTTAATTATTTTTTAACTTAATAAAGTACAATTGGAGTGAAAACAAAGTTTGGCAAGGTATACACTTTATAAGATTGGAGGTTGGTTTATTTTCAAAATTTTAGACTTGATGACTCTGACTCATCTAATTTACCTAATAAAGATTCTTTTAAGGCTTAGTTTGACATTTTTAAAACTTGATGCTTTGAAAAATTCTATCCAAAAACCCTAGTTTATAAACAAGACATTTTAAATATGCCAAAAATTCTACTTCTAAATAAATTAGTGCCTAAACTAATGTGTAAATTAGTAGTTTTAAGCTTTTGAATATAGAAATAATTCTTTAATTTCAAAATATTGCTAAAAGAATTTAATATATTATCACAATAAATAATAAAGAAAATTTAAATGATTTAAAATCAAACATTTTAAAGTTAAAAGTTGTAACGTGATTCAGTGAGTTATGAAGGCATCTTTAATGGGGGTTACTTAACTAGAGTTTTTAAACAACTTTTTTGTAGTTTTCATAATATTTTTTGTCATGTGTCATATTAGTTTAAGAAATTCATTCAAATGGCAATTTTTTTTTAAAACAATTTCAAAAATTTACACACTAGTTATACTTTTTCTTTATTTTTACTTAATTATATTCCAAATAAACTTAACTTGAGAATTTATTTAACACTATTCAAAAATTTGTATTTTTTACTCAGAAAATATTTTTAAGAGAAACTCTTAAATGAATTTGAAATCATTTAAAATGTGTTTCAAAGGTTGAAGAAAAAGAAATTGTTGGTAGAAGGATGTTGCAGCAGTGATTGCGTTAGGAGACAAAGGCTTAGGTGTCTTATTCCAATAGGAGAATTATAAAGCAGTCTTAGTACTTAGGTTAGTTAGGTTAGAAAGTTTTGATTTTTTATACAACCATCAAAATTTTTCTTTGTATTAATAGCATAATTAGGTATTACTTTCTTTATTTCAAATTGATTTATGTGTGCTAATGTTTAAAAAATTATATTAACTGATGTTTTAGTTTTAAGAAAAATATTTAAAATATTATTTTAATTTTATTCTCAAATAAATATAAATACTTAATAATACATTAATTGAAGTTAAGAAAGAGTGATATGTTAGTAAAATTGACTTGAAATAGATGTTTTTTTCATCTCAAAATAATGGCAGTGTAAGATTTTCTTGATGCAAATTGAAATAAATAAATAAATGCACAATTTATTGAAATACTTTTACTAAAATATTGATGAATATATCATTGTTATTGGGTGCAAAAATATGAACATCATTATAATTTACTTTGGATAAATTGAAAAGAAAAAAAAAACGGTTTAATACTCCATTGAAATTTTAGAAGTTAATTTCTATTTAAACTTTTAAAGACTAAAGCTGCGATTATTTATAGAATTCTTATTTTTTTAGTTTTGTAAAAAAAATAAAAAATAATAAAAATATAATGGAAGGAGATTACAATTGAGTAGAGTTGATATTTTTATTGAATAAAATTCCTTTTGTGTTTGGAAAAAAATAACTCGTATTCTGGACTTAATTTAAATATATTAACAATGTTAAAGTTGTTATGTTATTTTTAATTATATATTTTCAGATATGAGATAACCTTATTAATTTTGTAATAATTATTTTAAAATTCATATGTATAATAATTGTTTATTAGTTAATAATATATAAAAAATTATATTGGTAATGTATAAAAACTAAATTTAAATTTTAGTTTTCAAAAAATATTAGTAGTTTAAAATTTAAAAAAGTGCGTACATTATGAATATATATAAGATATAGAGGAATCGTTTAATTAATAAAAAAGAAGAGAGAAGTAAAAGAGAGAATTTGCTCAAATTATATAAAAAATATAAATAAAGAAGAAAAAAGAGTGGACATGATCATAGTTAACTTATATATTAGTTAAAAATAAAAATTATGTTTCTAAGAAATTAGTAATTTTACAAATTAATTTTTATATAACTTAATTTTAATTTAAGAAGAAGTTGATTTTCTTTAATATTTATGGAAAAGTTTCTCTAAATATACTACTAAGGAGATATAATTTTTACTACTATACTTGACATTTTGTTAAGCTTATATATTTTATTATATTATATTTAAATTTGTTGTGCATGTATTTATAGGATTAAAGTAATTACTATTAATATTATATATATTGGATTAGATTGGCTTATTAAATTCCTCCTAGCCCAACCATTACAATTCAACATATTAAAATGAGTTAATGTTAACCTACCAAAAAAAACTATTAAGTTAGATTGATTAGGTTTGAGGTTGATTGTGACCTACTTAGAATAATGCATGTCATCATTCTATACAAATTGGTAAAAAAAGAATAGAAAATATATTATTAATTACAAAGTTAACTCAACATTGAAAAACTAAATAATTGTATTTTTTAGACATTAATTTCTAATATTTTATTATATATATAACATGACAAATATTCACTTTAAAAGTCAATATATTCAACTATTTACAACAATTAACATATTTATGATTATAATTATAATTATAATATTTAAAAGGTAACGCAATCAAAATATGCAAGATACTTTTACACTATTACCGTTAGTATGAGTATTAGGAAACATGCACGTAGTAAAAAAAATCATGATCAAAATTCATGATTTTTAAGACTCGTTGATCATAAAAATATGACTATTAAAATTATTAAAAAAATTGTTGATTATAAATATTCTTGAAATATTTATAAAATCTTTTTATAACTAAACTATTTTAGTACTTTTTATCGTAAAATTAAATTATTTATCAAATTGAATAATCTTATAAAACTAATGTTATGTTAGTACAAAATGAACTCAGAAAAAAACAAATTCTCCTTATTCATGGAATACTTTTAAGAATCTAAGAAAACATTTGTAATGCTAATACTTTTAAAATAAAAAAATAATAGCAAACGTTTTCAACTTTAAATTTTCTATGAATTAAAAAAGTTGTATAAAACATTATTATTAACATAATTATTTAAACGTTAATAAATTAAATTTTGATTACTATTAATACCGTTTACCAAAAAATTAAAATTCATGAATTAAACAATCACATTATATACCTTCCCCCACACACTTTAGAAGGTATTTATCGTCCTAACAGTTTGTTTTATTGATATAGTTGGACTCTTCCTATTTGTCATAGAGCAGTGTAAGTTCGTTCTTACTAATCATAGTAGACTACTTCACCAGGTGAATAGAAGTTGAGCCACTGCCAAGCAAGCTTAGAAATTCATTTGGAAAAAAATCTCATTTGTCGATTCAGGTTGCAAAACACATATTCAATAATAGGATACAATTCACTAATCACAAACTTAGCAAATTCCTAATGGACTTCGACATTAATCACGCTGCAAGTTTAATAGAATATTCACAAACTAATGGACAAACTGAAGTACCAAATAAGGTTATATTGACTGGGCTCAAAAAACAATTGAGAGCGGCAAAGGGGAAATGGACAAAAGAATTACTCGAAGCCCTATAGGAGCGCAGATGCTCGCCTCATTCCTCACTAGGGAGTCCCATTACAACCTAGCATACAAGATAGACGCAATGCTGCTGGCTGAAGTCAACAAATCGATAATTCAAAGACAATTGAACGACTTTAAATTAAATAACAAATGTCTTTAAACTAAACTTGAACTTCTACAAGAGTTACGAGACAAAATTAAGTTATAAGAAAAAGCATGCAAACACAGAGTCGCTAGACAATACAATGTCAAGGTCAAATCGAGGTCCTTTCAAGAAGGAGATCTGGTATGGAGAACGAGGAGTGATGCAAGAAAAGATTTTGACAGTGACAAATTCGCCCCAAACTGGGAAGGTTCCTTTTGTGCTAGGAAGACCTTGAAAAATAAAGCCTACTGAGTAAACTACTTGAACGGTCAAGAGGTCTTAAGAACTTGGAATGCAAGTCATTTGAATTTTGTATTTTAGCTAATTTTGATACGTAACAAGTGTACTCTTTCTTACCACAAACATTTTTTTTCCTAAAGAGAACTTTAGTCGAAGAGATTTTAATGAGGTAGTCATGAAAATAAAATGGACTCTTTTTCTTGAGTCACTCATACAAACAATTCATCACAAACGATAAGATCTCGGCTCAGGAAGCCTTCACGGATGTAAATCCTTGCCGATATCACCATCTTTCTTGGTATTAGAAGCTTTCGCAACCATGAATCTCAGCGAGAAACAAAATTGTTATGAACAAACTGCTCTCGGCAATGGAAGATTTCATGATTGTGAAATTCAAGAAGCAAGCAACCCACTCACAAACACTATTTACTTATGTTAAGAAGCGGACCTGATAAGTAAAATGTATCTACGCCACTTATTCAGGTTACGAATGTGTGCCTAATCGCAACCAAGGAAACAGTCAAAACCTAAAGGTTGAAGCTGAAATCATACTCCAATTCACACGTTGAATTGAAAAATAAATATTGATTAAGGAAGCTTTCACTTACGTGAATCCTTATCGAGATCACCAACCTTCTTGGAAATGGAAGATTCCACTAAGGAATCCTAGCCGAGAAATTAACCATAGCATGGTTAAGTGGTTTGCGGCACTAAAGGCTTTCACCAGCAAATCCTAGCAGACCAAGCAACTTAATTATAACAGATATCGATTTTATTTACATTTAACATCGAAAACAAAAACGACCAATTAACATAATGAAAAGTCCAACAATAAGTAAAGAAACAACTCACGTCAAAATGAATTGTATTCATATGTAGGTCAGTATTACAGAAAGACTCAACAAACTTAACAGTCATTTTGACTATCACTTACAAAAAAATTTAAACAACAAAAAAAGAGGAGCACTTCAGTAGTCAACAACTTTCTCCCTTCCATCACCACTCGTCTCAGGAGCAGCTGGCTTAGTCGACCCTTTAATAATATCTGGGATATCTTCAGTGGACACTAGGACATAACAAGGGATATCTTCAATGGGATATTTTCGACACCCGAAGGAAGACTTGTCAGAACGCTAATGTGTAGACTAGCATCGTTCCTTCTAAGAATTCTTTGGTTTGGTTGGAGGGAGCATGTCAACAGTAGAGATTGCTCGTATCGGCTTCGGACTCTTAGTGAGACCTTTCCCCTACTCCTTCTTGGCTTCATCGACAAGTCACCTCATTCTTAGTTTCTTGAAGTAGACCTTGCCCTCAAGATTTGTCGTCGCTATAATCTTTGCACAAAAAAGTTGTGAGCATAAAAAAAAAAGAACTAACATCAAGATAGAGTAGATCATACTGTCAATATCGCGATAACGATTCGGGGACAAGTACGCTTGAAGGAGTTTCCATGTAGGGAGTTTTTGTAGCAACTGGTTAAGAATAATTAAAACTGTTAGGTCCTTGACCTTGGCCAAACTTGGTACGAACAAGGTTCTTGATCTAATAGAGAGGAAACTCTAGAACGTGACTGTTAAAGAAATGCGGACACCCATTCTCCCTGACAACTACCTTAAACCCTCTCCCCTCCCCCTTAAAGTTCTTATACAAAGATGTAAAGGGTGTCACCAGGCATGACTTTGACTGACTAATCAACAACAACCATTCTACTTGGTTTCTGGACTAAGAATTGTAATGATGAAGAAATACTTGAGGTGTCAGCTTCAAACATTATGATGAACATAATAACTGAAATTCTTATAGGGAAGCCTAGTTTTTCGGATGTAATTGGGTGGAGGTGGCATTTAAAACTCAACACCTGAAGAAATTGTCAAGAGGAAACCAAATGTATGCATCCATTAATAAACAAAAATAAATATAAAAGAAGTCCTCGTACGAATTTTCTCATCCATGGCACACAATATTAGAGGTTGTACATTTATGTAAAGATATTGCATCATCTGGCACACTCTTTTCCAAAATGCCCACCTCTTAACAAAAGATTGAAGCATGGACGACCAACGAAACTTGGAAAAACACTCCCTAAACCATATATCTATTCACTCGTAATTAGACGAAGGTTCATGCTCATCAGACCCCTCTATATCTATCCTAGGAACCACATGAGATGATCGAGATTACCTCAACACTGGAGCACCTTTATTGCTCGTGCTCACCTGAGATGACTGAAGACAAATCAATTAAATAATCAAGCACAACCATACCGACATCCCCTAAACTAGTTGAAAATTAACTACTATCATAAAAGAGAGACATTTTACCCCTCAGACGTTTCTTCAAATAAGTATACTATCAGACAAAAATGTCAAGAACGGTGTGCATGTGGAATCCACGAGCAATGTTACTTATAGTCCCCAAAGACGAGGGAGACAAAGTAACAAATCACCCTCCACTGTCAGATCTTCTCGTTACCAATGGTTATGGTCATGCCAAGTTCAAATCGCTTGACACAACAACGCACAATCCTTATAGACTCTTTGTAGGCTGCACCTACTTGAGCCTACACCTCGATGTCATGTAGGCACGGTAAAGAAATGATTTTTTTTTCTTTCAATACTCTTCACTTTCCACTCAAGCCTAGGGTGTTAGTGAACTATCTAGCATATCGACCAGTCGAGAACGACCTCGACACTTCGGTATCTCGACATTCGTCTTGCGAAGTTATTCAAAAACAAAGATTAAAGCCTAGAAGCACAGTAATCACCTTACAAAGCATGATTAAGAAACCAATTAGGCTTACTTGAACTCATTCGCTTCATCTATAAAAGCGCCTAACATAATAGATATAAATAAGTGAATCTTATATGTACTAGGTAATGAAATTCTAACCCTTAATATATCAAACATACTTAAATTGGACACTACAAGAAAAAGTTAAATTACCGACATAATTTTATCAATGAAACTTTATTTGTCGGTAACATATTATTATCGACGATTTTATAGACGGATATCATCCGTCGCTAAATTTATTGACGGATTTACCAACGAATTTATTCTAAATCGGTCGATAAATTTATATACAATCAATTTACCGACAAATTTTGAGTATTTTCGATAGATTTGTTTCATCGATAATTTTTATTTTTATTTTTTGTAATGTGGATAACTGACTTAAACTTAAGCGTCAAAGTATAACTATAAATACTATCAAGATCAAAAGCTAAGAGGTTGAGAAGTCAAACCAAAATAGATAACATATATTATTTAATTTTATAAAAACATCACATAATATTTATAATAATTGCTAAATTTCTGAAAATTGAACAAGGACTACTATATATAATATGAAAACAAGTATTATCTTTAAATTGTTCCTTTAAATTACTTTTGTTGTTATCAACTTGAAAATACTTCAGATGCGAAAAATAATGTATTCTTGTTTTTTTTACCATACAATCTATACCGTTATATCAACTGTTTTTTTATAACACAGTATCTAAAAGATTTGGTTTAAAAGGTGAGTAATATGCAAGAAATATATATTTTTTAATTATAAATAAGTTTCATATGAGTCTCACTTTGGCTTTAAGAATTATACTTATAATTTAATAAAATCTACATATATAAATTTAAAACGAATAATAAAATATGTTAAAAAACGTGTCATAATAGCATTTTTCTTCTTTAAAAAGCTAAAAATTGATGAACTTTTGATTTTTGTGTGTCCTGTTCAAGGGTGCTATATGTCGTTGTGTTCACACACTGGTAAACAAGGAATCCCGCATATAAAAATCATAGAACCAAAACCCTAGCTTCTCCCCCTTCCTTTCTCATCCTCGTAGATCTATTTTCTCTCTCTCTTTTTATTTTATCTTTACGTTTGGTGGATCCAAACACGAGTATCATCCACTATCGAAGATTTAACTCTTCCCACTCTATGTTGATCCTCTGTCCCCATGATGAAAAATAGAACTCCAAAGATAGCCAATAACAATAGGAAACTTTGCAGTAGGGCCACGTTAATGATGAATTAATTTATTTGAGCATAAGTATCTCACACACACGCACACTATATATACATCAATCAGTTGCTAGAGTGGATCAAAGACATGGAGGGAAGATCACATTCTACTGAAAGAGAAGAGGAATATGATTTGTTCCCAATATACTCCGAAAGGTCACAGCAAGACATGTCAGCCATGGTCTCTGCCCTCACACAAGTCATGGGTGGCTCCAATGATTCTCTTCACCACCATGAAAACCTCTTAACTTCTTCCCACAACACCTCATCCCAGAATACTAATGAACAATCCCAAGTGCCACAACAAGATCAAGGTGAGTGTCTCACAAAGACTCATACTACTTCCTATCCTTTTCATCGTATTTAATTTATTGCGTTCAAATTTGATTTGCAAAGCTAGGGTTGATTTTTATGACTGGGATATTATTTGTTTTTCTGGGTATCAACTAAAACTCTTCGCTTGGGTCAAAGTGTTCACAAACGCCGCACCTAAAGTTTGATATTTCATGTTCAAGTACCTGTGCTTAGCCGGTGCAACATTTATTATTACTTTTATTTTGTCTCTTAGAACCATTATATATCTTCCCTGGTGAGGCCACAACTGAAAACACACGTACCCTGCAGGTTCATACACAGCTCTTCAATTTTTGTTAGCGCAGTCCTAAAGGCTGCTGCTGACTTAGAAGTCATTAATTTAAATTTGAAAATAAGCTTAGAGCTTTGAAAATAAGGTTTAGGCAGACCCTTTTTATGATTTTTTAGAATGTATTAGTATTTTACCCAAAAAAAAGAGGATATAATAATAATTGGTATGAACCCCAATAAGGTGTGTGTACAACAAGTTTTGTTATTTAATAGATACAAGAGTTTCACTTAGAGATGAAAGAGAAATTTATACAAGAGAAATAATACGACATAATAAAAAATAATAATAATAAATATTAATAAAATGTTTGGAACTATTAAAAACGTCCAAATATTACTGACCAAAACAAGTTTACAACAGTTGTAAGAATGCATGAGTCCCACTTAAAATACAAGTTGACGAAGCAATTCAATTAGAGACAAAAAGTTATATGGGAGTGTATATTATTAGTGTTGTTATCCCATTAAAATTGAGTTTTAATTTGATAATTCATATCTTATGATTGAAAAACAACACCAATAATATATTCATATAGTTTTTTTTTTTTTTTTTTTTACAAAAGAGTATGTAAAAGGAGAAGAGAAAATAGGTAATAAAATAGCAAAAAGATATGATTTTAATGACTATATATAATTATCATTTCTTAATCTGTACATTGATCAGAGAGAGTTTATTAGATTAAATGATAGTCATTTTTCTCAAAAAGGATACTAGTATAGAAAAATGTTATATGAATAGTGAAATTCTTAATTGTGAAGAAGGGAGTGGAAGAAGAAGACACTACAGAGGAGTGAGGCAGCGTCCATGGGGAAAATGGGCAGCAGAAATTCGTGATCCAAAGAAGGCAGCGAGGGTGTGGCTTGGAACTTTTGAAACTGCTGAAGCCGCAGCTCTTGCTTACGATGAAGCTGCTCTCAGATTCAAGGGAAGCAAAGCCAAACTCAATTTTCCTGAGAGGGTTCAAGGTACTGGTGAATTTGGTTACCTCACAAATCAACACGTTTCATCAAGCATCACTAGCAACGATCAAGCCTCTAACTCTATTGCTCCACATTTCACTCAAGAAACGCATTCACCAAATCACTATTACTATCCACAAATGGGTGCTGGTGGAAGTAGCAGCTTCAATAACCAAGATATGCTTCGTTTCTACGGGGGAGACACGTTTGCTTCTTCTCAGCCAGCAGCATCTTCGTCATCTTCTACAGGTTTTTCTCAGCAGCAAGAAGAGTTTCTGAGATTTTCGCAGTTTGGAGGTTCTTCTTCTGAGCCTCCTAGGAACTGGAGGGGTGATGGATATTGAAGAGGATACGATATTGTTGATGTTCCACAACTCATGGTTTCTTTGTTTTTCATGTCATGACATTGCATGTTATTACATATGATGTTTTCATTATATTACTAATGTTGCCCTTAAGTTATTTTAATCTACCGTATCTGTGTTGTCAATGGAATGTTTGTTTAATTGAAAAAACATATGGAGTACTTGAGAAAGGAAACAGCACCAAATCTTAGCTTCGACTTTGACTGGTTTGTAGCACACAAGATTATATTAAACTAATGGTAATGTACTTTCACCGAATGATTAAACATTAAGAATATTTCGAAACTTTAAATACCACTAGTTGAAAATGCACGAACTAAGAGTTTCTACTTCATTGAATGCATTGGTCACGGGAGAGATAAAGAAAATATGTTATGAATAAGGTTTTGGTTGAAAAGTGCATGGTGTGCTTTAATTTATAAATAAATTCCATTCACTTTTTTGTCTTTTTTTTTTCTTTGTAATTTTATATTTAAACATAATCTAAGATATAGAACACAGGTAAAGATATATATATATATATATATATAAATAGTAATATGAAAAGAAAATTATTAGATGACGATATTATAATAGTGGCTTTACAAATCTTCTGACATACAATCAAGTATTATTATTATTATTATTATTTAA
>Ga0209700_100709_pt1 | contig 65821 bp, 26 predicted proteins | sample SiratroredBW_FD_187528 | JGI IMG/M metagenome (GOLD analysis project Ga0209700, IMG submission 187528) | Root nodule microbial communities of legume samples collected from California, USA - Siratro red BW (SPAdes) (version 2) | ecosystem: Host-associated > Plants > Roots > Nodule | place: USA... | reverse complement strand
AAAAAAAAAAAAAAAAAATAAAAAAAAAAAAAAAAAAAAAAAAAAAAAAAAAAAAAAAAAAAAAAAAAAAAAAAAAAAAAAAAAAACCTAAAAAGAACATAACCAGAACACCACAAAGAAGCTAGAAAAACTACTTGATCCCATTCCCAAGTGAACTCTATAGAAGACTCAACAAGAGAGCGAAGCTAGCATTAAGCAAGAACACCAAAACCTTTTGACTTCTCTACTAGAACCAAATCCTCTAAAATTAACATATAGGAACAGCTGAAGATTCTAGGAACAAGGCCAATATTCACTGAGAACACCAAACAAATTATTCCAGAGAAAGGGAACTGCTGAGCAACATTAGAACAAATGAGAACCAATGTCACAGCTAAATCTGCGCATCATTGAGTATTAAGGGCTAGAGAAGGCAGATATGCATATTCAAATTTGATAAATAAAAACTTCACAAATAGGATATGCATTTTCAAATTTGATAAATAAAAGCTTCACAAATAGGGTAACAGAGGGAAAGACAACTAGCTGGAATGAAGAAAGCAACCACAGAAAGAAAACGTACCCCAAAACTAAGCAGTAGAACAGTGATGGGGTGGTCGGATCACAGAATTTTAAAATAAATAAGGCTGGCTTCTTGAGTGACAAGACAGTAAATACTCAATAATGTCAAAATATATTTGCTCTCTAGCTTCATTGAGTCCGTATCACATGTCAGATGGACGTCATATTACAATTATACACATAACCAAGCTTGAAATTTACTTATATCCAAACCAATCAACTTGTGTACTAAATTATTAACTGCAATATAAACATCAATATTCATTTTCTTAAAAGAGGAAAAAGAGGACCCGCATCTTCACTCAGTCATAGCAGGTACTTGATAATATCAAATCAACAGCTTGGACCAAAAAGTAAAATTTACCTAAGTGACAACACAAGCTCAGGTTCTGGACCCAGCGCAAAAGCCCAAACAGCCTCCCAGTCAATTTTGTTCTCGTGTTTTGTCATATGCCCTGTTCTGTCTTTACAAATATAGTGCAATGCCTTATCAAGTAAAGACGACAGGAGATGCAATGCAAGGGCCCTTTGTCCAGGAATCTAAAAAAATATGGCAAATGTTAGGGGAAATATTATAAATTTTATCCAATATCCAATTGTGAAGCCATCCAAACTGTTGCAAATTCAGACATCCAATGTACTGCTGCATCCAGCTGAAATATACGTCAGTTATGAACAAATAACATACCACACTTCTAGTGAGTGCCACTGCCTCTTTAATTGTATAACCAGCAGCACCAGGGTCTCCCTCAGTCCGCAGATAGTCACGTTCAGTGACATTATCTGTATCATGACAGAGAATTGTCACATAGAAAATTAAAAATTTATATGTTAACCTCCAGCCTATTTCCAAAATAAAACATGATATCAATGAATATAGCATAAATTCTAAGATTTTATGGATATCAATAATACTAACAGAAGTATAGAATTTTCCAGACATCCATGAATATCAATAAAGATTTTATGGATATCAATAAACACTGTTACTTTCTTCTTCTGGAAATTCATTCTCTTTTTAGTTTCAGATCCAGTTTCTAAATTAATCTGTCAGCAATAACTGGACCAATAAGAAAATCTTAGCCAACATATATCAGTTAACTACAGAATCCAGAACAGTACAAGAAGATACTATAATATGCAGGGATCATACAAAGCATCATCTTGACATTAGAACTCAAAAGATAGTTAAAAAAACATAAGAATAGAAAGGTGTACCATAGACTGATGACCATTCAGAATCAACAACATCCCCATCCAAAGAAAATCGTAGCTCCCTAACAGCCTCAACTCTATTGCTCCAAGAGTTCCATGTGCTACTACTAGCGGTCGTTGAAGTCTGTGCGCTAATTTTTCTATCATCTAGCTTTTCTTTGGATGGTGGTGTCGTCAATGATTGAGAAACACCATTCTCTGTGTGCAGATTCTTGGCATCCTGGAGACTCTGACTATGCCCCTTCAAAGATTCTGAGCCAATACCCACTTCTGATTTTAAACTATCACGTTTCTTCAATTTCTCCTGCCCTCTCTTCTGTAGTACTTTTAGTAATGCAGGGCTCATCTTCTCCATTATCTCAGCCTGGGCTTCTGCAATCTCCTGAGCTGACATTTGCTGAATTCGAACCTGATTCTCATGATTAATTTCACTTTCCAGTGACACAGACTTTTGGTCACTTATAATACTACTGGAACTAGAAAAAGATAGCAAGCTTGAATTTAAGTGAGTTTGCCCTGGCCTTTGCTCATCTAGGGATCCAAAATTGTAATCAGGAATTCTATCAGAGCAAATCTGGTCTAATCCAGAAGCAAATTCACTTTGCTCCTGATGATCCACCTTATTTGATGTATCTATATCCATAGTCTTGGTTGAATTGATAAACCCACCATCTGAGTCATCTAACAGTGGTTTCGTATCCAGTTTCATTGGAGAAATGGCATCATCATTAGAAGATGAAGTTTTCTTGTTTATACTCATACTGCCCTTTTCATACTTCTTTTTCCCTGTAGTTCGGCTAAAACTTGACACCCCCTCCCCTGACTCCTTCCCCAAGGAAGGACCATCATCCGAACTGATCTCTTTCCATTTTCTAAAATCCAAACCCTTTTTTCTCCTCCTCTGTACCGGCTTAGCAAAGGCTGAAACTCTTTCAAACTCCTGTAAATTTTTATCTTCTTCATCCTCAAAATTGTCAGTATCATCAGCCTCACCATTATCATCCTTTCCACTACCTAGTGGACGCCAATGCTGTAAAACCACCACAACCAAACTATCAATCCAAAAAGCTCACAACACTTTACACAAATTACATTCATAGTAAACCAAAATGAGTAACCATAACAGCACATGTTTTCATTTTTCATAGCCTTTTAAGACCTTCGAGGCTCAACAGACTTGATAAACAGTTCATTGGTTACTCCTACATAGATTTTTTTCACGCAAAACCAATTAATAATAACTAATTTATCCTCATATCTAACGGGAGAAAAAAATAGAAAATCCCTCTATTTCATTTGTTGTGTTCATTCAAAAACAGGCAGAGGACAACTTAAAAAAAGACAAATGCAGAGAACCCCACCACATGCCAAAACAAAGTAGAACTTCGTATATATCACCCATTAACACTCGCAAAATCTTAATTCAAGCATACCCTCCTCGGTTAAACTCACTATAAGCATAGAAAAAATGAAAAAGACTGTTTGTTTTTTTCTTTTCATACTTACTCTCACAACACAACTTCGTTTCCATTAAATTCAAGCAAGATACGATACAATATAAGAATATTAAAGCTTTACAACGAAAAGGGTAAGCAAAAGCGGAGTTGAAGTAGAACAAGGGGCACTTACAGGGCCATGTGAACGGTGGCGCGCAACGGGGAAAGGAAGAACAGTGGGTTTGGGAAAAGAGATGAAGGGTGTTGTGCAGTCGTTGGGTGAATCAGAGATACCCTTTTCCACGATGGAACCAACCAACTGAGAAGCATCTTTTTCGTTTATCTGTAGTGAACTCGTATTCAAAATCTTCACTTTCTTAGGTTGTTCTCTGCCCTTTTGATGATTCTCCATAGCAGGATCTTCAATTGTAATTTTCAAAAGCTTTGACGTGCGAGCAGAGATAATGGAATCCCTGCAGACAAGAGTGCCAAATGAAAAACCCTTTCTTTGTGCTACAAAACCTCTTTCTTTTCCTAAACTAAAATATCATCAAACATAAAATTAATATTAATACTTCAATTGAAATATACCTTTTAACAAAATAAATGAGATTAATGAAAAAAAAATTGAAATCAAAGTTGGGAGAAAAATAAATAGCTCAGATGTGTCACGATTCGTCTGAAGAAGGATCAGAGGAATGTGATAGACCCATCCATCACAATGACACAGTTTCCTCACAGCTAGAGAAATGCACCAGCCGGGAATCGAACCCGGGTCTGTACCGTGGCAGGGTACTATTCTACCACTAGACCACTGGTGCTTTTGTTGTATGAATATAATGCAAAAGACTACCTAAATTAATTTCCATGGATATTGTGATTAGGGTTGACAAATCATGTAGTGTCCTGTTTGTAAGAAAGAAACTTTTCCCTCATTATGGGATTCCTATCTTTACCAAATTTATTTTCGTTTCTTGAATATCGTTCATTTTGACATGATTAGATGTATTAGTTAAACTTTTCAAGATTATTTCACCTGAAATGGTGCTTGTGATGCTAATGTTACAACCAAGTATTAAATTATATAATATCGTTTTGAATGTTGTTTATGATATTTTTATGCTTTCTTTTTCTAGGAATTTGCGTATATTTTTTTAAGTTAAATTACTTACCTTAAATGAAATTTGTGTTTATGATTTAAATAAATTAAAGTAAAACACATATAAAATTGAATGTTACACTTAAATGATATATTTTATTGTCTAAAAATATGAAATCTAAAATCATAAAAATTCAAAAATAAAATCATAGATTAAAGACTAAAGAGATTAAAATTAAAAATTTTCACTATATTTCTTAGGATATTTTATGTACTATAGGGTAGGCTGATCACTTCAATCAATGTATAATTGTATAATCTGTATGTTGTGACTAATCGAATAGGTGTCAGTAACAATGAAAAGACACTATATGTGTCGTCCGACCGAATACTCTCCGGCATGCTCTCATAAGTTCAATAAACTTTATCCAACGATAATCATTAAACACGTGACATTAACAATATAATCACATGACAACTATCATCATGGACACTATGTACAATAGTTCATATAATATACTAATAAATTGGGTCTCCAACCCATTCACTTGAAGGCCCATCCAAAACCCTATAAAAGGAAAATGTAACCTTAGGAAATAAGTTTGACCTATCATTAAATACAACAAAATAGACTATTCAAATTGGTTTCAATAGCTAGAAATAAATTTTTAAACAAAAGAAATTAAACAATTAACTTTAGTTGTAGAAAGGAAAAGAAATAATTTTCAATTGAATCTTGGCACATTAGTACATCAAATTATATAGGGATAAGGAGAATTACAATATGAAATAGTAGAGCTTTGAGTTATCATCCTGCTGTCATTCCTCAATCAATGATGATGTGTGTATAAAATAAAGAAAATGAATAGTGTATGCAAAATGCTTCCAAAAGTTAGAAAGAAGTATTAAAGATAACTGTATTTTTATTCTTAAATAAGACAAAATAAAATGACTTAGATGATCATAAGGACTCTTCCAAATATTATTAATTAATATTGGGTTTAGTCCACTTATTATCAGTTGATCCAATCATAAGTATGTTCACAGACCAAGTTGATGATGGAGCTTTCAGGTGAATGCCATAATGTCGAGATTGAGTCACTAAAGACCAAGGAGGTAGAAGAGGCGGAAGAGGTTGATCTTGATCCCCGTGCCGAGTTGGAAGAAGGACGACCCAATTCGACAAACTAATGATGATTGTTTAGCTCAGTTCCCTACCACACCAAACTACTCACTTAGGCATAAGTGCACATCAACTTATGAGGAAGGAGATTGAGCTAGTTCTCGTCACCAATGGTGACCTCTTTGTGTGGAGTCCTGCCGACATGTCTAGCATAGATCTTGATTTTATATGCCACAAGTTGGCACCTTACCCAGACCAAACCTGTAGCCTAGAAGAGGAGGAAGCTCGGAGAGGAATGGCGTGGTGTAGTAGAGCAAGAGGAGTCGTAGCTAACCCGTGCTAGATACATCAGGGAGGTTGTGTATACTATCTATCTAGTAAAGTGATCATGGTAAAGAAGTCTGGCAACAAGTAGAGGATGTGTGTTGACTATACAAATTTGAACAAGGTTTTTCCTACCTACTACCGACTATCAATCGGCTCGTTGACACCATATCTGGGTACGAGTGCATGACCAGATTATGATGTTTACTCGGGGTATAACCAGTTTAGGATGTATCCCCTGATGAAGAGTAGACAACATTCATGATTGAGAAAGCCAATTATAGTTACAAGGTCATGTCATTTAATCTTAATGTTTTGTTTAGTTGAGGAAGTGTAAAAAGAGTGGATTTGAAGTGAAAGTGTGTGAAAAGTATATGTGTTTGAATTAAGGAAAAGATGATAAGAAATGAAAGAAAAGTTTATAAAAAATTGTAAGTAATGTGATAGATATAATTGATAGAACAATTTTTTTAAGAAATAAATTAAATTAAATATAATTTATAAAATAAAATTAAAGCTAAAATATATATTAAAAATTAAATATATTGTATTTTATTAATTATTTTAACATTATTAAATTATTATATATTTTTTATTATTTATTATTTTAAAATAAATATTTTTAATACATTTTATTTAATTATAATTAAATTTATTATTTTATTTAATTATAGACTCAAACTTTCCTCGCCTTTCTTGGGAAGAGGGAGCATAAAGTTTAACCCATATATATTTATTGGTTTATGTGAATTTTCTTTTCAATTTTCGTATTTTTTTTTACTTTTCACGTTTGACATCTTTTTTGTCGTGCGTAACAAACAAAGCCTGAGAATGCTGAAGTAACTTATCAACACTTTCTGAATAAGTTGTTCCACGATCTACTCGTGAATACAATTGAAGTTTATATGAATGACATAGTGGTGAAGTCAAGCAAAACAAAGCTTTTTATCCATACTCATTTGATCACTAAGTTAATCTAAACAAATTATTATTTATATACGTGCACAAAATAATTATACAAAAGGAAGATTTAAAAACCAGAATTACAACTTCCAAATAAATATGAATTTGTAATTCATTGTTTATTCTCCGAAAATAGCAGCGTTTTATCTTTGATACTTCCTAATATACGTTTTTCTAAAATTTAGTTCCTAAAAGATTAAAATTACTTTACAGTCCCTCTAGTTTTAGCATCTTTTGAACTTGAAATTTTCACGGAATAAGTTACAGAAAAACCTAGATCCAAACATTTAATGTAAACATTTGTCTCTACGAAATCGTATAATAATAATAATATAAAAATAGATATAAATAAAAAAATTATTCACAAGAAAAAATTTAAAAAGAAATCGTAACTTGGAGTAAGAACCAATTAACAATAATATTACTATTTATTATTTAATAAATAAAGGTTTTATATTATATATAAATAACTAAACTTGCTCTTAGGAAGAAAGACATATGAAATATTTTTGTCCAGCCAATTACCTGTAAGGAATTAAGATTTTCAATAAATATGGTTAAATGATATAGGCTGATATAAAAGTTATGAAGTATTAGATCTTTCAAATAAAAATAAATTATACCACATTATACTTATCAGTAAATCAATTAAAGAAAAACCACTAATATATAAAAATTAAATACATAATTAACTTAATAACTTTTAAATATGCTAAACTTGATGCTGTGCTACAACGTTATTTTATTACTATTATTATTATTATTATTATTATTATTATTATTTAAAAAGAACAATGATTATAATATATTGTGAAAATCTTTACTTCATATATGAAAAGTAAATTATAAAAAAGGTAAAAAAAAAACACGAATAAAATAATAAAAAACAATATATTAAAAATAAATTTTAGATGTTTAAGTATATTATATCATTTTAAATAATACAATATTAAAATCAAGTGAAAAAACTATTTATAATGTATTAGAAAATGAAAGTAAATTGTTTGATTTCCTTATCTATTGAATTAATAAATTATTTGATTGAATTATGTAATAATGATATAATTTTCCTAATTTATTATAACACCTTATCTTAATATTTTCCATTTTGTTAATCACATTAACATTTAAGTAATTAAGTTAATGATACAAAATAGAAAAATATTTTTGATCTAAACGTGAAGATTATATTCATGGAATAAAAAAATTAATAATTTCTATAAATTTAAGATATTTATTTAATAAAAAGTAGTTGTGCTAAAAAATGAATAAAGACAACAAAACAGTACTAGGCATTTCTACTCGGGTCGCTCTTCGCACCAAATAGCCTGCTAAAGAATCCTACCATGATAAGACTATATTTTATGTACAACGATAAAATCTTGACTAGTGTAAAAATACAACTTACATCCAAACAAAAAAATATGCTAATTCTATATGAATCCTGCTTTTGGCTGGATTAGATTCAATCAAGTCTACGTCTATTCACAAAATCTTATCAACATCATGATTACTACCACGCATTTTTCTGAGGGGCATCATCAAGGCAATTCGAATGGCCAAGGACTCCACCAAAGACACTGCTGTAATGAACAAAAATAAGCATAAAATATCACATAAATTGAACAATACTTCGTCTCAATTTATATTAAATTAAAGACAACACATTGCTAGAAAAAACATCAGCCACGCATCAAGCATCTATATTCAGATACAGTAACATCTGGGGCTGGGCTAATCTCACCAAGTGAAATCACAAAATGAATCGAATAAAGTCATTGTACTTTACTAAAAAAAACTACATTCACGAAACACAAAAACACACCAAGGTCTTGGGTAATGCTTCTATTGAAGTTTTCTTCAATCCTCTTCCAACTCTTTCCAGAGTAATTTTCTTTCAATAAACTTACTGTTTTCTTTTCACGTAAAGACTAAACAATCTTACGAGAGACCCCGTCATCTTTTCCTCAATACACTACTTCAGATTTCATATATCCCTGCTAGATAATCAAACACAATTCACCACCCAATCTACCACACACTGCATCGACCATATTCAACAGGAAGCAAACAAAAACGAGCAGTCGCCTCTCCTCACAGACACAGCATTTCAGCCATTCAGGCCTTTCTTCAATTTTGAGATCATCAAGCAAGGTCATGAACAAAATCATGGGGGAACACCCAAAAGCCAAGGAAAAATACTAAAATATACTTACTGCAACTGACAGAAAATTTTGGGTATCCATTTCAGTAAGATATCTAAACTTTCGGTTGTACACTTCAAAGCTACAAACAACAGAACAGAACTATAAACTCAACCTCAGGAAATCACCTGATATATACATCCCTAAATAATGAAAAATAAAAACGGATGTAAGAGACAAAAAAGAAACCAGAATATACATGCACCTTTGTACAAAGGACCAAATGAAGAAAAGAGAGAACACGGATAACAGAACACTCGATCTAGTTTTAGTCTATTTCGTTAGTTTCTAAGGCTACTCCCAGCAGTTTTCTACTTATTTGGTACTCTCATTTCTATCTGTTCACCAATCTCTAGAAGAGACCCAGTGTTGAGGGAAGCTATCTTCATTTTTGAGACGAATGCACATTGTTCTTACTTCTTACAAAAACGCCATCCTTTGGTAGCACCTGCTGAAAGGTAGGCAAGTCATAATAGTTTCCATGTAATGACCATTACTGCTAATGCTATTACATATTCACCATCCTTCACTGGCACTCAGTGGGAAAGTGGAGGAAAGTCATCTTCATTCTTCAAATGATAAGCTTGCGCGTCAATCCTGAATCTCAAACCAACACCCCCTTTAAAGGAGAGGAAAACTAGGAGTACAAACTAAGCTCTAATGAAAGTTGCTACCATTTAACATCATAAATAATCTCAATAGCAACAAAATAATCAATACTGGAAGAATTATATTACCTTTTGGAATCAACTACAGACAATGAATTAGACTTCTCCTCTGTCACCACACCCGTGTTTGGCACAGTGCCCCTAGATGTAGAAATCCCAGAGTCTGGGTAATTGCTCATATCAGTTCTTGGGGCTACACGAAGCTGAGGGATTACAGATCCAGATTCATGTTTCTCAGATGGGTTAAGGAAACCGTTAGCATAATGTGACACCCATGTAGAAGGTTGAGGGAAATACGTTTCAGATGATCTTGTTTTGGTGCTACCAATAGCAGAGTATCCTTCTAGAGAATATTCAAAGGTTCCTTCCGCAGACAAATTCATTTCTTGTGGGGCTAGGGCCAAGCCATTGTTACGGGTGTGTCTCTGCAGATGCCCATGAGAACCTGGCGCTTGGCCTCTTCCCCTTCCTGGAATTGGCCTGTTATCCCTGTATGGACGAGAATTCTGCAAAATTAAAAGCTTAACAATTATTAGATGATGACTCAATCACTAGAAAGTATGTGTATGAATAGATTAGAAGTGTCTGTCCAATTTTAATAACTATAAACTTTAAATACCATGTTGGGGAAGTATGCGCCTGTTCCTCGAATTTTCCTTTTTTCTTCTGAAGCGAAAGCCGTCATTGGAAGTGTAGGATGATTGATGACGTAAACTTGTTGCCCAATTACACAATTTGAGTTTGCCTGAGAACGAATACTGTGATTAATTTGTACACACTGCCGAACAGTTTCCCATGGATTCCTATTTGGGAACTTCGGAGATCTAGGAGGGCTAGGCACAACAGGAGAGACATTATAACCATTACACATCTGACCATATTGTAAGTTTCCAATGTGACTGTCATAATCCCCAGTAAGATCCAACAACGACATTGAAGCTTCAGTACCCCCAGAAACACTAGTAGTGTATCTATCACTATGAAAGAAATTATTCTCAAGGATATTACCATATGTTGAAACAGCTGAACCATAAGATGCCATATTCTTTTCATCAGTATGTGATCTCGGAGAATTGCTCACCATACCTTCATCAATAACAGTATTTAGAGCAGGTTCACTGTTTGAAATATTATTTTCAATTTGCCCATTTGAACAATATGACAAATCATTGGCGCTTGTTATATCCAATACCCCAGATGTTGCAAAATCCCTAGAATCTTCACTAAGCTTAAAACTTGCAACTGCATTTCCATCCCCGGAGGAATCAAAGAACTCCCCTGCCAAAGAGGAGGCATCTTGTATTTCCTCTCTACTTCCATAATTATGTTTATTTCCAGGTTTCCCATCCTTGGATGCTGTAGGTAAGCTCAAAACTGACTTGTCTACATTCACGTGAGTGCTTCCATGCCTTTCCAGAGTGTTTGCAAAGAACCTAATAAGCTCATCTGCTATTCTATCGTCTGGTAACATAAGAATCCAGCCAAGTTTACGGGCACCATACTTAAAAGCACTGCGTATTCGGAAAAAATTACCTGAAATAAAAAAGAATAACGCAACCATCAGGAAGAGACATCGAACAAAAGCAAGGCCTCTATAACTATTTTTTATATGCTTCTGTGTGTCCATGGACACTATACAAAACAAAGCACATATAGTCCCAGTACTATTGCAGTGACAATGTTTGTAAAGGTAGTGTAATACCTTATGATTCTCATAGTTTTGTAACATTTAAGTTTGCAATCTTATAGTTAACCAAACATTTATCTTGATGGTCCTCTTGTACATCTAGTGGCATATGTCGGTGGCAGGGACAAAAACCTAAAGAAAACGAAACTATATGGGCCAAAACCAAAAATTATAAAGTATAAGGAATAGTCGAGGTAAAATCTAGGGGCCAAAAATGCATTTCAACCTTAAAATATAATAACATTAGTTTATCCATAGATAACTGTTCTGACTTTCCATCGAAAAACAAAAACTAAATGAAAGAAAAACCTAAGTGCATCAAAATAGCATACACAAAAAAACATGATGTAGATGCATCAAGACCATACAATACGGTTTTAAGCTTCTTTGCTTTTATCAACTTTGTAAAAGATTCTAGTTTGACATCCCAAATCTTTGATTAACTAAACGTTTACCAATTATCATTTCTTCTAACAAGTACCTCCATAAGAATTATACTAGTGTGACTTGAGAGAATTGTCTACACTACATTTTCACTCTGAAGGGTGTCTACAACGAAAAGGATACCTTCCAAAAAGCCATTGCTAGAGATCTTAACATAAGGTGGGAGATATGAATAGCTGATTTAATGGTGCTTTCAGATAGCATTTCTTACCAAAAATGAGGGGGTGATATGGATACCAAGTCAGATTCAATGAAGGATGACTCCATCACCAAAGGAATTAAGATTAGGTTTTAAAAGCAAAGCATTAAACTATACCACCTAAAGATATCACATTTGACCAGAGAGACATATTTCAAAAGAATTAAGAGTCAAAATATTCAAGTAGAAATTTTAAAGGGCCGTGTGTGGAATTTTGGACAGACAAAGTGTAATAAGAACCTTAGGAGAACCACAACAAAAAAGCTAGCTATTATATTTGAGAGCCCAAAGAGGTATAAACCCCACATTAGAATCTCGTTCTCTCAATGTGAGACTCAATTCTCATCCACCACACCACTCACACGGACTGGCTGAGCACTAGTCCTTTGACAAGGACCAGCAAATACGTAATGCTGGCATCATCACCAACGCCACTTTGCAGCAGAGAGGCATGGTAGAAGGCCCAGGTAATAATGGATAAGAACCCAAAGAGAGCCACAACACAAAAGCTAGCTATTGTAGTTGGAGCACCCAATGTCTTATAAACCCCACACAGAATCCCATACTTCAATGTGGGACTAATGTCTCATACCTTGCAATTTAATCTTAAGTGCTTATTCAAGTAGAACTTGACAAACTCAACTGACACAATTCATGAAATGCTTATGGAGAAAATTAGCATTTGGGGTTTTTGATAAATCATTAAAACCAATAGCACAGCCAAGTGACACACCCCCTTTATGCTAGTAATGGCCCTATAACCAGCGGCACAACATAACAAACTTAAACCTCACTAGGATAGACTTTGATATCTCATAAAAAGTGGATTTTAAGTCTAATTCAACACCAAAACCAACTTTTAAGGTGAAATTTTCACCCACTTATATACTTAATTTGGTTATATCTCTAATTGATATGGGATCTCCAACATTCTCAAAAGAGGAATATAGTTATCTCTCAATAAGTTCAATGGTAAATATTATCCCCTTAAAAGGATTAAAACAAAACAATCTTTAAAAAGAAGATAACATGAAAAATCTAGGTAAAGAATATCATTAAACAACCTAACCACAAAATTAAAACACAATTCAATAGTCATCAAGAATAAAAGTTAAACGTTACATGCCTTTATTGACACTCCGGCCAAGATTGTTGTTTTCCTTCAATGGATCAATGATGTTAAGATGTTTTTGGGGAAATGCACGCAAATTTAAATCGGCCCCCCTTGATGGTACTGAGAATGATTCCACACAGCTTCTAATGAATTCTTCAGTCAATAGGGTATTACCTCCATTTTCAGGAACCTCAGCTTCACAAAGCAAGAAACCAATAAAAAACCTAAAGCTGCAAGACAAAACCAAAAAGAAAAACAGAAAAATATGCCTACCTACTATATTAGGCAGAGAAGATTTGCTAACTGGTCCCTTCAAACTAACACAATAATTGTCCCAATCAAATTTGCTGAAGTAGTCCAAAAATCTGTAGAGAACCTGGAAAAAGGGCAGAGTGCACAAAATTCTTACTGAAAGGATGCATCACCATCATCATGTGATGCAGATTTTCTTTTCCATAAGCAAAAGTATGATCCAGGTATATTTGATGGAGAACTTACTGCTAGAGGACCATCTAAGGATACGTGAAACTGATGGAAAATATACAGAACCAAGGTTTCCAAAGCATATGTTGAAATTAGACCATGATGAGCACCCAGTACACGGCTCTCATAATAGCACCAAGCTTTAATCAGGATAATACTACGTTTGAAAAGATGATCCTTGGCAACAAGACGATCAACCTATAAATTATAAGAACAGAATTTACTTAATACCATACACCGGGAACAGATATGCTATATAATATTATTATATAAAACAAAAGGAGGAGTCAAACTGTAGTAACACAATACTCCAGACCGTGACATGCGGATGGATACAGATAGCAACAAATAATACTTGTTTCTAAGGTCTTGAGACTCAAATAAAGAAAATGGAATAAAAAATTATGCTATCTGACATATTGAGCAAGGACGAATTGTAATACCTTCTCAAGAAAACATAATGTACTGAGTCCTCCTAACTGATTGAAAGAGATGTCTACAACAATATCCTGTACTATGCATTTAACAAGCTTAACCTGCAGAAAAAGAACCCCAAACATATGAACTATAAAAATATCAACAATTAAATTAAAAAGAAAGAAAATCAATTCACAAATATTGCACCAAAGACGCACATTAGGCATCATAGATAAATAAAAGATTCAATATAGGTATAAGGAATACTGATATATGAAAGTTATGTCCACAACAAACTGGCTAACAAAATCAGCCCAGCACATCAACTTAGCAAAGTTACACGGATACACTAATTTTGCTGTCCTTGTATGATGAAAAAACATAAATAAATTTAAAATCAACAAAAATTGCCAGGTGCTGCTCTAGATCTAGTCAAAGCTACCAAAATAAAGTAAACTAACTTTACATAGATTGAAGTAACAAGTTGAGAAGTGGAAAGACATTTTCATTACTTACTGAGCAAATAGCACAAACAGAACATGCATAAAACTGACAGCTTCAGAAAAGAGAAATAGGGGGTGGGTAAAAGAAGAAGCAATTATTTGGATGCTTTTAAATGACTCAAAGTTTCAATACAGGGGAAAAATGCTTGGGCCCATACTTGAGAGTGAAATATGTTCTCCTCCAAAAAAAGTAAAAAGTAAATACAGATCCAACTTTTTCCAAGCTCATGAGTGATAACAAGTTGACAACTCTTTATTTCTAACTTAGGCAGTTGGCATAAAATAAATTTTAAACTAAAATGCATTCAATTTCTGATAAGGCATCAATTAAGAAAGCGGAAATAACCTCTGCATCAATGAAACGAACATCCTTTACTTCATATTCAGCAGCTTCATTGATTTCCTCTCCATGAAGAACAGCACGAACATCAGATACCAAGCCATCCTCAATGTTTTGACAACTGAGTGCAGTTAAATCAATATCTCCATCTGGAAGATAAGTTTTCAATGGAACTGATCCATATGGAAAAACCTGTAATGAATAATATTTAACATCAATATGTATACCACATCAGAAAAAATACTGTCAATCACTGATTGAAATCAAGAAAACTTATTCATCAAAATCTGCACAGCAATCAGCTGCACTAAATTGAAAAAACCCTTGAAAGAAAAAAGTACAAACCACCAGCCTCGATATATATGGCAGAAATATCTTCTTTTAATTCAAAAGGAATTGAAATAAAAACAAGAGATCACTGCACAGTGATAAGCACTCAAGCACTCGGGGAACTCACTCTTAAAATCTAGCTGTTAAGGAGGGAGAACCACACACTCTAATATTTCATCGAGCATTAAAAACCAGTGACAAGGAGGAGAACTAAGCACTTACATACTATACCAAGCATCCCATAATACCTGAAGAGGGACTTAGACAACCATAATACTTTAGTCCCTATCGCATACATCCAATACAACCATTTCACTGGAAGGTGTCACTGGGTAATAGGTTTATCAATTCAGGACCTTCAATGTCGGACAACAGAATGGTATCTTACACACACTGTTCTTGTTCAAGTAAGACATGCCTTTAGAACCTTACTGATTATGAAAGAACTGAAACACTACAAGTCTGCTAAACTCTAGAGAAGAGAGAAACATTGAGCTGAAACCGTGTGTTTCTGAGACAATACAGATGATTTATTTATATTGAGAAAAACGAATCAATACAATAAATAGAGGAGATTTGATATTCTCTATTAACAAAGATATGATATGGGAATAAATAAAAGCATTCTTAGTAATACATATATAATCTAGATATTCTGGATTATATAGGATCAGCTCCTTAATAACAAAGTCATTTGAGTACATAACCATGTGTCAATGGATGAGGGTAGCAAAACTTCCTTTGTTAATTGGACTTTCTCCACTCCTATTATTACTATGAATGTTATGCTTGAGTAATTGGCAAATACTTATCATCCCGAAGAAACTACAGAGGTGTTAGAAGAAGAAAAAATCAGGGGAATTATAGGAATTCGGAGAAAAAAACAATCAAAACTTAACTAAATTTACGAGTATGGAAGTATAAACAAAAAATATGAATAAAAGTTGGGCTTGGAATCATAAAAACAAGAGTAATCTTACTCGATTTTGAAAAAAAACATATTCTGTTTAAAAATCAGCACAAAAAAAGACTTGAACTGATTTAGAAATCAAATTCCATGTTTGCTTGGATAAATTGATTTTAAATCACATTAAAGATTAGATTAATTGATTTTATATAATTAACTTGAATCAAATGGCAATTAAACTCATATCAAACAATTCTCCTCAAATCCATTCGATTTAAAATACTTCAATTAGAACACTAAAAAATGGAACCGCTTTTCCAAATCAAAGTCAATTTCTGTCGTATAACTTCATAACAAATTTTATCCTAAATAAATTATTTTCAGATCAAATCAACTCTAGATTGTTTAAATATTTGATTCCAAATATACTCTAAAAATAGTTATTACAAACACAAGCCAACCGATGGCTATCAAACAATAATTGATGTAGATAAAGAAAGGTACAGACAAGAACATAAATATGTTGGGTGCAATGCTCTTTAAAAGCTATTTCAGATACATAAATTAATTTGTGGTTGCCAACAGACAATATTTTTATAGAAGATATTCCATTGACCACTATGATCAGCACTTATTACCCTGACAATTTCTTGCTTGGAAAATTACACTCAACTCATTTTCTTGGTTATAATTATGGGTGGCTTTATAAGTTTATACATAAAGTAAGAGCTATAATTACTTCAACTCTTAGAAAATAGAGTTTAAGCCAGTTAACCTCACAAAAGCAACTTATAAGGTAAGTTTTATACCCACTCCTACATTTGAACTTAAACATATCTCTAGTCGATCAGAATCTCCAACATAAACAACCAAGGGTCCAGGGGCGTAAAGGCAGTGCATAAAATAAAATAAATCAAGGATATTAGTGCTATTTTGCAAACAAGGAATGTGTTAGTGTAATGAGAGTCACCTCAAAGGATATCAGTGTGACTTCCCTTATTTAAATGGAAAGTTAATGCAAAATAGTCACATATCATACTGTTTGCGGTTTTTACTAATGTTGACACCTTTCTTAAGGCATGTGCTTTTTAGTACCTATCTCAAATCAGTTATAAGTTTACATGTTGCAAACAATACTGCATAAAATCAAATGCTAGGAAAGTGCGTTTGGTCACATATACAAAACCATCAAACTAATATATGCCAAAAAGAATTACACACCATTCATATCAAATATTTATTGTTTTAGAAAATGTATTTGCTTTATTTTATCTACAGTTTTTGAAAACCAAGAAGACATTAATTATTTCTTCCTATTATTGTCTCTTGAAATCAATAATAAACGAAATGAGAGAGCATTAATGGAATGACATCGTAAGAGTTGTAATATAAAACCATCCACATGGGATTGTTAGTTCATGACATAGTATTGAAGCTTTTAGTACCTTGAGGCCTAGAGTTCAATTCTTCCCACCTCCATTTTTCTAATAGAAACTTAAAGTATACCACAATATAAATGGACCTATGCCCTATGCACACTTGACGCGGGGGGTAGGTTGCGTTAGAGATGCAACAATATCACTCTTGGGCTAAAAGCTTAAAATTCTGGACAATAGGACATGGTACCAAAAGCCTATATGAGCAAGTCTCTAGATTCTGGTTTAAATTTATGGAAGCACTTTTGCGAATTCCAACACAAAAGTGCACATTCCAATGCATGGATTGGAAAGGGAAGACTTGTTGCTTCCAGGATAAGAGTACTTTTGAGCTCTGTCAACCAATGTTATCAAACTCGAGGATCGGAAGGGTGGATAAATATTGTAACTCAATGATCATAAAAAGATCAACACAGATCACAAAATCCTGCCAACAATGCATAATAATTATATTTATATAAATCCCATATACATAAAAAATAGCTTATAATAAAATAACTAATAATTCTTAATAAGTCATCAATCACTAAGAACATAAAATAATATGCCGAAACACACTAAAAACAGATTATGATAATAGACCCAACCATAAGGCCAACTTTCAAGTTGGCTCGCAAGCCCAAACCCCATCTTCCTATCATTTCGTTTCTTCAGATGTGAACCCTAATTGCTCACCAAACCATGTGACTAGACTCTACCACCTCTACAACACACCAAAACCTCATCACCTCTGCCACACTTGATGCAAGACTCATAACATGCATGGCAGGTGCAAGAAGGTGACCACAAATTCTCGATGACAATTTTCATGATCTTCTCAATGCAACACCGGCACATAGCACTTTCATTGAAACCTGCAAAGGTGACAGCAACATCCAACAACAATGTTGGCAACATCTGACGACAATGTTGGCAACATGTTCAACAACAACAATAGGAGATACAGAATCATCTATCAGAGGGGATCAACAATACAGCAATTTTCTGCTGAAACCGTGATTTGCATAATTAGTGGTCCCCTGAGCAAATTAGCATGGGACCCACCCAAAACTCGTAGGATCAATCGAGTTAGCAAGTTAACACTCGCAATTTTCACAACATCGCTTTCAACTTTAATCCAAACATGCACTTTTGGAATATTTGGTTAGAAACAGATAATATTTCATGCATGATAGCAAAGTACAATTCAGGCAAATGTAGTTATTTTTTCTAGAAAGAGGCCTATTGAATGCCTTTCTTAATCCTTGCGCAAAATCCTAAAACAACAGATATTTTGAAAGAGATAGAAAAACACATGTAAGGTACATGTTAATTTAAAAACCAGAGTTGCTATGCTACCCTTATGGATATGGTCTCCGAGCTTAGTAGTCAAGCACTTCTTGATTATTCATATCCAAATAAAACTTTATGAAATCTTAAATCAAAAAATATAATTAATAATTTATACAATGCTTAACAACTCACTTTGATACCAAACCTGAAAAAATGAGTACAAAATTAATGCCCTTCAACAACTGATTCCCTCATCAAATAACTGATTTGCTCATTCTGACCACATATCTCATACTCAAAAGCATGATAGAAGTGGAAACAATACAACAGGCATTAGAATTCAGCAAATTTTAAAAGTTAAAAGACACAAGACTGCCATAAAACAACACTTAATCAGTATAACATTAACATAAGACACATGTCTTAAATCAAAGACAGAATGGATATGTCAAAAGTGAACGTAAGTAATTAAATACATAATAAAGCACTTCAATTTACCTAATCATGGTAACATACACATTCATATAACGGATAATAAATACATAGCAAAAAAGTTGTAAAATGCAGCTAAAAATATTCAAAAATGCCTGTGAAGTGTCCAATGATTGACATTAATACGAGTCCACCGTCGGTAAGTAACAGAACTAAGGTTACCAACGAACTTAACCACTATTTCGAAGTCTTCATGTTTACTCTGGCCCATGGTTCCGACCCACAGCAAAAGAATTCAAGACATAAACAACCACACTACATTTTCCTTCCCATTTAGCTGCCCTAATCACCAGTACCAAAAGTGAACTTCGCTAATTCAACTTCGTGACCAAAGGCAGACAGAGAGCAAGTTCATTCCATATCAATTCAGCATTGCAACTACCACAATTTCCAACGAAGAACTTATCATTTCTGATCAATGTCGCCCTAATTTCAAAAGCAACGCCCTCAAAACAACACAAACAACTCCAAATTCGTGTCCAACACCTTAACAATCATCAAAACCACATAAACAAAACCTAAACAGCGAACAACCACGCCAATATCGTTAAACTGAATCCAATACGAAAAAAAACAAAGCAAACATCCACGCAACCAAAACGACGTCGGTGACAACAACCACAATTGAATATTGACGAGAATCGAAGAGAGCGAGCAACATCACCTCGCAGCGCGCGCCGTACCGAATGAGCCTCTGGACGTAATCGACGACCTCCCTCCGCCTCCGGTCGGCGGCGAGCGTGGGCTGTATGCTGCGGAGAATCTCGCCGGTGGTTTGCTCGGCCGCCGCCCAGGCATCCGCCGCCACGGAGGACGGATCGGGATTTGAAATCGGAAGCGGCGGCGACGGCGGCGAGGAGCCGCACGGGCGATCCTCCCCGAAAACGATGCCGTTTGCATGAAGATCGCCCATGACTGTCGTTAAAACGGGCACAACCCGACCCGGAATCGTAGTCCGGGGCAGAGGAGAAAGAAAGAAAATAAACCGAAAAAGAGAGCGCTGGTGTGAATCTAGCAACAGTGGCGCGTGTTTGGCTTCTGAAGACGGAAAATCGAAAAGCGAAGGAAGAAAGAAAAGGGAATAAAACAATGGATATCTATCTGCCAGGGAGCGAAAACCCAAAAAAACAAAAAAAGTGAAGACAGAGAGAAGAGGGAAACAAAGAAAGAAAGAAAGAAAAAATAGCGCACTAGGGCTCGTGTTTGTTTCGTAGTAGCTCCTATTTCTGATTTTGATGAAATAATAAATGGGTCAATATTTGGGCCTTGGAGAAAAATCATTTGGTGCATATCTAAGAATGAAGAAAATGGTTTTTCAATAGTCAACTTCATGAAATCATAAACTAATGGACAATTATGGATTTATTATGGTAGGCATGGCAGGTTTCTATTTTTCTTCTTCTTTCCGTTTTTAGGGTTTGTAATTAACTTGCACGAAATTTATGCTGGGAACGTGGACCTTGATTGTGTTGTGTTGAATAGGTGTTGGAGTTGTCAAGAAAGATAATAGTAACCTATAAATTTATGTAAATAACCACTCTATCAATGTATCAATGTGTTGTATAAAATAAGATAGATGTTATTGCATTGAAGTTTAAAATTCTTACCTTGTTGAGAAGTTAAGTGATTTTAGTTAATAAAAATAGAGAGAAACAATCTATGTCTAAATAAACATAACTTAATATTTGAATTATTTATAAATGAACATCAAATCGTGTCAATGTTATTTTTAGTTGAAATTGATGTAATTTTATAAAAAGAAGTTAATTAAGAGTAAGAAAATGATAAAGGATAAATTCTTAACAGTACTATTAAACTGAAAGTTTTGTTAATAATAATGATATCTCATGATCAATTAAGAAGATTATAAATGGAAATGTAATTAATTAAATACTAATATAGAATCACATATAGATCAAGAAACACTTTATAATGTGATTAATGGCGTATTGTCTTTAATAATGTCTAGATTAATTTATGTATATCATTTTATTGTTAATTTTTTAATATAATCTTTAGTTTATTGATAACGTGCCTTTTCTATATAAAGTATTATAGTTAAAAGATTGTTTTTCATAAAATCACTTTCTTTTTTTACTTTTTTTTCTCCTTTACTCATTTCTCTTAATAAAAGAGGAAGAGGGATGTAGTTTTTACTTAATTTTTTTTCATCTAATGACATTTTCAAGAAAATGTAAAAGCAATCAATGATCAAAGGTAAGTATAGAATTTTGTGATACAGTATTCATTTAGAGTTTTTTCATGCCTTAAAGCATGGTTAATATGTGTTATAACTATTTAAATATTTGAAATGTTGTAAGTGTTCTATAATAAGTAATAGGACATTTTTAATTAATATTTAAAATAAAGTTTAAATTAGGTTGGAAGTAAACTTGAGTTGATAAATAGGGACAAACTTGGGAGAGTAGCTATTTAAATTCGAAAAGTTGGTAAGAAAAAAAATTGAGCTACATTTTCAAACACTTTTCAAACAAAGAATTTAACTAATCATTATTACATAAACATGTAATAAACAATTATATGAACATGTAATAAACAATTATGTACACATGTAATAGTAGTTATAACTATTTGAAGATAAAAGAAGACCATTTATTCACTAAATAAATAATTGTTACATCCAATATGCATCATTACTCCATGCAACACACATAGTTACTTAAACATCAACAAGAACATCAATTCATCGTCATAGATGTACATAGGTAGTTTAGAATTGTATAAATTTTATGCCAATAGAACAAATTATAAAGTTTAAGACTTTACATAAACATATGAGAAAAAAAAAAAAAAAAAAAAAAAAAAAAAAACCATCTTATACACCATTACACCAATTATCAGTTAAATGACTTTCAAACTATATTGAATTATACCAATTATCAGTTAAATGACTTTCAAGCTATATTGAAATTTCTCTGTTATTTCATGTTGAACTATATCTTCTTATAATCATTCTTTTACCTACAATCTTTACTTTATTTATAAACCCTTATGATTTTTATAACCCTTGTTAATTACTTTTAATTTATGAATAGTAAAAAAAATTATAATGTTTTTCTTGTTAAATATGATATGAAACTCATTTCCTTTTCATAATCTTAAAATGATATTAAATTATAGATAAGAGTGGTTTATTTAATACATGAGATCAATTTAAATTTAGTTTATGTTTTCACTGTCGTTTGTTTCAAATATTTGTTTCAAATATTAATCTTAAATAGTTCATATACAAATTACCAGCCAAATTGAAATCAATTTTATTAGTGAATCAATATATTATATTAGTGCAATATGTATTAGGTTTCCTTAATTGAAAACAGTGACATATTACCGATTAAATTAAATAACTTTATATTAACTTAGTATGACCTATTTAAAAATCTTATTTATCAATTATTTTCTACTTAATAATTTTAGCCAGCATTTTATTTTGGAACAAATAAAAAAATCATAATAATACCAGGTTAAAAGCTTTAAATGTCTTAATTTATAATTATTTTTTGTAAAATATAAATAAGTTTCTTATATTAAAGACAACACTATTGGATACCTAAATTGTAGAATTTTATTGTGAAGTTTATCTTTAAGGTTATATGATTAAATTGATTTATTAGCCTTTTGTGTTAATGAATTTTAGTTCCCACCATGTTCAAATATTAACTTATTTGCTAATAAGCTTTAGCTTTAAGGGGGTTGAGTTATTAGCTTATATGATAATGAATTTTAGTTCTGATTGAACATATTTACTAATCTATGTCCTAATGTCCTAATGAGCTTTAATTTCGTATAAGTTGATTTATTAGTCTGTGTTAATAAGCTCTGGTTCTGACCAAGTTTATTTATTAGCCTATATGTTAGTAAGTTTTATCATTGATTAAGTTGATTTATATATTATATATGCTAATGAGTTATAGCTTCAATCACACTGATTTATTAGCCTATATGTTAATGAGATATAGCTCCAATTGAGTTGATTTATTATTTATGGGTTGACAAACTTTGGTCAAACTTAATTGATTTATTAGTCTAGGCTAAATAAGTGAAGTGAAAGTTTTGAATATATACTCAATATTTACTTAAAACATACTATAATAAACAATCAATGATTTTGGAAAAGTTTAACAAACATTATGTGAAAAGATAGAAAGTAATTTGTAACATTTAGAGCAAAAATATATTAAAAATAAGTTAGTTCAATTAATCATCTATACAAACATTTTCATTCTTCATCAGCAATTGCCCTATCTACTATTAACTTCTAAGGATTGACAGTCAAATAATCTATTACAGGAGTGATGACTTGGTTTGTTCCAGAGTCGCTCAAAAACCAGTCTTAAAAGTTTTTGCCACATTAGTCTTTAAGAGAAGCTTTGAATTTTGGAGTTACTTATTATCGTCATTCCATACATTTAAGGTCTTTGCATGCTTGTCTTAAACAATCCTTAAGGCCTTATGTTTAGCCTCCACATCAGCCTCAAACATTGCCAACTTTTCATTCAAGGTGGTCACGCCTTTTCTAAATTTTTATCTCCCTCTTGAGGTGAGCAAGTTTATCCTTAGTTTATTTCTTAGCACGCACATGTGTTTATGTAGTTTGCTCGTGTTTCATGAGCTTGGGTTTTCAACACATAAGCCAAGGCAATTGACTGCTTAGGCAATTATAAAGATTGAGACTAATATTTACTATTGTATATTTGCTTAATTCCTTCCTGATGACCTCAAAAAAGTTGTGTACTCGATTGTAAATCAAATGAGAGAATAAGGAATCTCAAAAAGGCATGTTTGTACCACATGCCTTGTTGTGATCCACAAAATCACAATTGCCACCTATCCCTACATCAAGTGTGCTTGTCCAAGTTTAAGTGCTCAAAACATGACTTATTATTTAGCTCCCCGTCATTAAAGGTGTTTGTGGATTGGTTGTCCTTCTTTTTTTTTTTTTTCATTTCAAGGTAGGCTTTAAAGGAGTTATTTCCAAGGCAATAACTAATTATTCGGTAGCCATTTTCGTTTCCTTGCCCCCAACACTCCTTGTACCAACTTTGACAACTTCTTGTGCTTACATTTCTTGTATAAGAAAGATCATCCATTTGCATTAAAAAGTCTTTTTTTTTATTTGTACAAAAGCAATAAGCTAAGCACATGCACTTTCTCGCAAATCAACCAACATAAAATTAAATATATCCCACCTATATGCACTTTCAGATTTAAAAGTGTAGTGGTGCCAAATACACATTTCGTCCCCTCCAACAACTGGAAATGCTCAACCTTTTCTTTATCCAACTTCTCTCAACCTTTTCTTTATCCAACTTCTCTAGTTATATTGGGTGTTGAGCATTGGGATTTTAAGTCCAATATAGAGATAACTCATTAAGCAACAAGGAGAAAGTCTTAGAAGGAAAAAATTTAATAAAACGTCTTTTGAAATACTTGTATAAAGAAAAAAGTAAGGACAACAATTGTCATCCTAATACCCTTATTGATGGCCACATGGATTTTTTGGTTGGTCTATATTCAAAGAAATAAAAGAACATATAGTAGTAGGGACTATATTTTGGGTTGTGTAGTGTGGAGACTCAAATGAATGCTGAATTGTATGGATGCAATTGAGTGGAGGCCATGTTTAACATCCACAAGACTTCCTTCTCAAAAAGTACTAAGAGGAAGTTATAACCTTAATTTCACGCTTGTCAATTTGTTGGTAATTACATACAGCTTCATCCCTACTATAAACCTCTAAAACAATTTTGCTTTCATTTCTTGACTTTCTTAAGGTTTGTCTTGGCTTTCTTAGACAAAATTCATACATTATTGAAAGTTAGAAGTGTTTTTTTAAGCTTCTAACTACCACATGTCACTTTCAAAATACACATGGGGTGGTTTTAACTGTTTCACTTGACTCTTCAAACTTTCAAGAGTCTTCTTGTGTCTATTGGAAAATAGATACATATCTCACATGTAACTTCTCCAAAAGTCATCCTTGTTGACCATTGCAATCAAGGAACTATTAATATGTACTTCCTATCAAGGAATTAATATTTGTTTAAGTGAGTTAACTTTTGATTAGTAGTTAATTAATCATTTTATTGTCCTTTTTACTTCTAAGGATGAAATCTCTTTCTCTATGTAAAAGTTTAATTCATTCGTAAACATTAATATCTTAAAGATTGAAAGAAATTCTCCTTTGAAAGTTTTTTAGAGTCTCAGATATTTAAACTTTTGTTTTGATTCTTATCTTGATAAACTTTTTCAAAACTTTTTGCACTTATCATTACTTGTTTTCATTTATTTACTTGTTATTGTTTATACTTTAAAACTAATACCACACAAATGAGCTTTTATGTGGTTCTTCTTACTTGTGTCAAATATTCATAAACTTTCAAAAAAATCTATGTACTCCAATTCTTCTTAAACTGAATAAGATTCTCCCAAACTTATTAAGAGATTCCAAATTTATCAAGGTTTACATCAAATATGTAGAATTAGATATGAATACAAGTAAAAGTGTCAAAGAAAAAAATAAGATAAGATTAAAATAAAAACACAACTCATTTAACTAATAAATAACATATATAAAAAAAAGTAAATCAAAAAGACCACATTTCAAGATCTCATTCTAATAACATAATTAATAGAAATTCCACATTAATATAATAAAAAGAAAAATACTCAAAATTTAGTAGATTTATTTTGATTCCTTCTACTAGTAAAGATTTATTTATTAATTTTATACGAAAGAGGTTTGAATGTTAAGAAGATATGATAAATCTTTATGGAATAAAATTTGTTAATTTCTTATTTTTTGTTTACGACCATTAAAGGCGGTAAAATGGTAAACCAAATCGTTAAGTTTGCAAGAGTTTGTTTTGGTGCCATCATTTGGCAATCATGATGTGATATTTTTTAATAGTATACACAAGATTAGGAAAAAAAAAAGTAATACGAATTGGGCATTTGAACGTTGGAGGGGCCGGGGAAATAGGGTAATGGAAGGAACGAGAAGAGAACTTCTCTTAAAATTTTTTGTAAATAAATATAATATATATTATTTTTATTCGATTGATTTTAGTCTATTATATAAAAATAAAAATTAAATATATTATTTATTATATATAGTAGTAACGTTATGTAATAATAAAAAAATGTAATTATATAAAAGTAAGAACACTTATAATTATTTAATTTTATCAATGTGAATAATTATATTTTTCTTAAATATATGTGAAAATATCTTCTCATTACTTAACAAATAATATAGGAATTAATTATCTCTATAAAATTAAAAATATAAAATAATAAGGAAAAACAACAAAAAATATTAATATAGAAAAAATAATAATAGAAGAAAATTAATTAAATTGTAGGATGTAACTTGGCTAAAATAATTTGTAACTTAAAAGTTATAAACTGGCAAATAAATTATATTAAATATCTTATAAGTTAATTGAATATAGTTTTAGAGTTTCTTTCGCAAGATTAGTTGGAAACTAATAAGTTAACTGATAGGTGATAAACTAATTTATAATGTTAAGTACTTCTATTTATAATGTTATTTTTAAATTTAAATTACATACAAAAATTAGAAAGTAACCTAACTAATAGTGTAATAATTAATTGTCTCTATAAAATTAAAATGATTAATAATTGGTGAAAAATATATATATAACAAAAAATATGTATTAAAAATATAAGAGTTGACGATAAAAAAAATTAAATAAATTACAAGTTTAAAATCACCAAGTGACTGAAGTAGCTTGTAACTACCTACGTAAAAACTCGTAAATTAAGCTGTGATTAAGAAATACTTTTACTTTTATTAAACTAATTTATAATTTATAATCTAGTAGTTAATTCATTGATCTTAGAAAACATACTCTTAGTTTTTTTTTATTTTTTATGTTACATTCTTTTTTGGTTTCATTGAATATTAATTTTTAAAATTTTCGGTGTTAATTTTTTATAGTAATTTTTTATTGTAATTTCAAAATATTATTATTAAGGAAAACATGTTTGTGTAAACCAAATGTAGATATTTTTTATATACTGACATAAATAAATTAAAATTAATATGATTATTAAACATAATATTTATCAGATATGTACTATTTAAAAATAATATTAAGTTCTTATAAAGTTGTGAATTTACTTATAATTTATATATTAGAAATACATGTACTATATATAATTATAGTTGATGATATCATTAACTATAATATTTATGAAATTTTTATTTTAATATTGAATATTAAATACAATATGAAAAATATAATAAGTGTTTATTTAAAATACGACTTTTTGAAATTAAATATATTTTAATGAAATAATAGGTTTCAATTCTTTTGTTTCGTTTATAAATAATTTGTATGTTTTTATGGTTTATTCGACCACGTATTTTTTGTTATTTGTTTTTATTTTATTTTTTTAATAATATTTTTTCATATAATAATAAATAATTAGTGAATTTTGAGATGTGATTCTAATTAAGATATTAAAATCCATAATAATATCTAAAAAATAAATCTTTCAATAAAAAAAACTAATTTTAAAAACTGTTGTACAGTCTTGTTTCATTACACAGATCTCACAAAATTCATATACGGCACATGTGAACGTAAGGTATTTTCCCATAAATACGAAATCAATTTAATTTGCCATCATATCGTAATAATGAACAAAATAATATTGTGTATATATTAAACTAAAAAGATAAAAAAATATAACATTATCATTAGAGACCTCGAAAAATATAAATAAGAGATTGAAAGCTTAATGTTTATTAAAATTCAATATTTATTAGAACGGTACAATTGTGAATCAACTGTAGTAGCACCTATCAGCTATTCAACTAACCTACCCCACATTGCACAGTCTAAAACTGACGCCCCTCGAAGGTCTGACCAAACTGCCAGTTAGCTGGTGCCACGTTGAGGCTTGTGACAGTTCTACGGTCACTGGCGGTGACTTGAAAAGAGAGGCTTTGTCCATAGAAATAGGTGCTGCTCTGCCAATTTTGCCCATAGTTCCTTGACATGGCTTGCCAGCCAGTTTTGGACCCTTTGATGGAGACTGCATGGACATCCCCTGCACCCGCGACGTTGGTGATCAAAACCAGGTTGAAGTAAGGGTTTCCATTAATTGTGAACCTTATTCCCCCTTTTTTCACACAAGGCACCCTGTCATCGTCACCAAATAAGAGAACAAAAATTAGGGTTTGTAAGTAGGTTGCTAGAAACTATTCATAACCATTAAGCTTGAGAAGATTATGGAATGAAGTTTACCTTCTAAACGACACAGGCACAATTCCAGCCCTGTACTGAGCTATTTTGAGGAAGGCTGATTGTGCCAAGTTGAAGTGTTGTGAAGGAGGATTGCACCAAGCAGCAGCACCAGTGCTGGGAGGACAGAAGTTTGTAACAGTAACAACAACCGTCCCAGGTTTGCATGCTTTTGGGTCATTAACACACGTAACTGCAAAACATGCCCCACAAGACAAGCCATCGTTGTACAAAGCAGGGCTTGCAGCTGTAGTGTCTATTCCATATCCCTCAGCCACCAAATCCCCGTAACCACATGCACCTCCTGCATGTATATAATAGCAACAGGTTTTTACCAAACCCCACCATCTCAATGTATAACTGGAGTTACAAACTAGGATGAAATCACATTGGTTTTTGTGATAATCTTTAATCAGAGTTATCATCACAATTCTTTGAATAATTTCATAATTTATGTTGACCATCAAGCAATTTTTTATGATGTGATGGGAGTTACAAATAAAATTTAATTACGATAATTGAATGAGTTTTTTTTTAAAACACTTACCTTTCTTCAAGAACATATTTATTGTGACAACCAGACAACGAATTAAAATTATAATAAAATATTTACATGCAAACGGAAAAAAATGAGTAAAATTGAAAGTGTTTATTTCTTGTAAAGAAATATTAAAAAATAAATAAAAACTAATTTAAGACTTTTGAAACATATACAAGAAACCTAATACCAATTAAGAACAAAGAAAATAAAATGTTAGTAAAGATAGAATCTATGTAAGTGAAATCACTTTTAGAAAAATAAAAAAATCATGACACGAAGACATGAAGGCACGAATTTAAGTGAACAAATTATGTTATTATGATACAACTTTAAACTTTAAGCAAATATAGATAAAAAAAATTGAAATCATATAACCTTTGATCAGTGTCAACTTTAATTGTTTTATATATAAGAAAATTTGGGTACTTTTGATTTTAATTGTTTTTTAAAATAGTAATTACTTCTAATTTGAGAGTTTTTGGATTTCAATATAGATTATGAATCTTGAGTTAAATGAAACTATTTGATGAATAATGAAGAAAATGAAAAATAGAAATATTCATGAAGAAAAAAACTAGTAAGCTGAAAGTGAAAACTCGTCCAAACAAGAATGGCGTGTCTGGACGAAAATGGTTCAGAATGTAGATCAGAACAGAGATTGTCTCGCCCAGATAACACCGAGCTCACTATCAAGTGAGAATAATCCAGAGAATACCTCAAATTTTTGCTTGAGCGAGATCAATAAAAAAAATAGAATTAAAGTCGGCTAAGAAAGCACGACTTCAGTAAAAAAGAATCATCTAGGTAACATACCCTTGATTGTAGCAGAACCAGTATAGAAAGTGGCGTGGCCACTCTGCCAACCATCATTGCTAGCAGTGGCACCCTGCAAGTTCATTATAACAAAGACATAAATGAAAATAAGTAGTGCAGTGGAATATACAGGGATTTCCATTGGAAGTGCCTTGGCTGAATAGGGAGCAAAAGCAGGGGAATATGATTTTCTGTTACTCTTGTTTAAAGTGGAAATGGAAGAGGAAGGGAACCTCTATTTATAGCAAACAATTGGTGAATAGCTGACAAGCACAGTTATACAATTCAAACATTTTATTTTTATTTAATTTTATTTTTGGTTTATTAATTTATTCATTATTTGCACTACAAGAAAAAAGCTATTTAGATACCAAATTTTAGCTATCAAATGAAATTTGGTTGCTAATTGTGACCAAAATAGTCACCAAATCATATTTTGATGGCTAAATAACTACAAAATATAAGTAATGATTGAATTTAGTGATCAATAAAGTCAAAATAATTGGTATCTAACATTGATTATCAATGTTTTTTCTACTGACTTATATCATTAGATTCTAAATTAGTTTCTAACTTAATAAATTAGTTTCTAACTTAATTGGATATCAATTTACAATCTACTGGTATAGGTCAATAAAATTTTGATATTTAATATTAGATACCAATTATTTTCACTTAAGTCACTAAATTAAATCTTTACTTCTATGTTATAGTTATTTAGCAACTAAAATTTAATTTAATGACTATTTTAATCATAATTAGCCATCGTTTCATTTACCAACTAAAAATTAGTCTTTAAATACTTTTTTTCTTGCAATGTTGAGTATTTAATTTACATATTTTCTTTAGTTTATACTTTTAAAACATTAATTTTCATGGATGACATAAAAGGGCACATAAAAATTTGTAACAGTTTGACTATTTGTGTTTGTTGTTTATTTTATTGTTTATAATAAATGTATTTAATACTTCTTTAATTCTGATTAACCGTTAAATCTTTAACCATTTTCTTATTTCCAGAATTTAAGAGAATAAGATATATGAATTAGTGTCATTAAAAGTAAATTAAATTATAAAAATAAATAAAATAAATTAGTTTGTAATTCAAGATAAATTAAAATTATAGTAATACATAAAATAAATCATAATTAAAGATAAATTAAATAATAAAAATAATCAAATAAATCACTACATAAAATAATATAAATAAATTAGTATGTAACTAAAAATAAATTAAATAATAAAAATAAATAAAATGGATCAGTATAAATTAAACAATAAATATAAATAAATAGACTTCGATAAAATAAATTAAATAATATAAATAAATAAATAAAATTAAAAATATCTCAATAAAAAAATATTTAAAAGCTAAATCAATAAAATAATAAATATCTCATTTATCTCGTTGAAATGCCATTAACATTTTTTTTCTCTCTTTTTTATTCCTTTCTTTTTCTCTTCTTTCTTCTTTCACTTTCTTTTTCTTTCTATTCTTTCTCATTTTTTTATCTCTCCACTTCCCATTACCCCACATTTACCCCACCTTTTTACCACACCTTTTTATATACACATGAAATTTATTTTATTTTATTATATTTCTAATTATATGTTGCGTAAATGCATGTAGATTTATTTTTGTACTATATTTCTTAGAGAAATAAGCTCTTATTTATTTTCTTTTATTATTTTTTTATTTTTAAATTTTTATTTTTTATTTTTATTAATACTGTTATTATTTTCTTTCAAATATTCATAATTAATATATTTTTTAAACATTCATATATATATATATATATATATATATATTATTAATAATATTTATAATTAATATATATATATATATATATATATTTATAAATATAAAAATTAATAAATATTCATAAATAATATAATTTTAATATATTATATTTATAGAATATTATATTATAATTTTTTAAATCTTATATCAACCAGCTTCCTTCGACAACATTATCCTTGCCTTTAGCACTAACACAAGCACACTCATCACGTTGAGGAGATTATTATTTAAATTAAAATAAAAAATAATATTAATATAAGATTTATATATTAAACTAAATTAAAAGAAACTTTGATTTTCTCGCTACTAAATGCCAATAAATTTTAATCAATTGTTTATATAGGCACATGTGAAAATTTTGAATTTTTAGTAAGTTGATCGTGATTTTACATGCCTGAACTAGGATATTTCAGATGCTAAACTTAGTCTTATCTGATACCTGTTTCAACACCAGCAATGTTAGGTAATGAATATATATATTATTGGCAGATGGTCAGAATTATCGAGAAAATAATTATGATTGTACCAAAGTTTTGGTGAGACAAACTCAACTACCTAATCACTTCTCAAATAACTTTTGATGTCCAGGAATGGAATAATTAAAAGTGATCTATGAATCTATATGTTTGATAAGGTGAGAGTAATTCTTGTGATTGTAAGTTAAGTTACATGTCTCATTGTTTGTGGTTGTGATTATAAACCCCATTGTTCGTATTGCTTGTAAGGTTTATTAAGATTAAGATTAACATTTAAGGTTTATAAAACCTCAATCCTTTCATGTTTTTCTTTTATATGTACCTGTTGTATGAATACAATGAACTTGTTCAATAAGAATTATCAAGAAAAAATCTTTAGAATATTTTTAGAGATGATTAATTTATGAAAAATCTAGCTTTAATGTTTTAAAATATATAATTCTTTATTATAATGTATAACTCTTATTAACGTAAACTTATATGTTTTTAAATAATTATCAGAATGTAAATTGTTGATATATATTTATTTTATATCTTTAAGATAATACTATGATTATGGTTTCCTCTGAGAGAAATTTTATTATTAGAAAATAAATTTAATCACGATTTCTAAATAATTATAAAGTATTATGAGTTGTATACGAATAGTATCGAATTATCAAATTGTGATCTTGTTTTCCTCCACCTACAATAACCTTTAATGGTGTGCATGTCACTTTCTCCTTCACTATTGTGATTCCTTAAAATAGGCGATTGCTTCCTACAGGATACAAATTATTGTCTACACTTAATAAATTTTTAATATATCAATAATGTCTTTTTTATTTTTATTTTAAAATTAACTTATTAAATAATTTTTTTCCTCTCCCACTCACAATCAAGTCACACGCTAGTAAAAAATTGTTAAAGTTTTTCTTTTTTATCTATTGTCAATGGATATTAACAAACTTTCTTGATAAATAATGAAAAACATTCTTATAAATATTATGAAATATCTGTATTTTTTTCAACAAATATTGAATTTGTTATCACAAAATTAAATATTTAAAAATAATATATTTAATTTAATTTTTAAAAATAATTGAATAAGTTGTAAGTATCTTAACAACAAAATATCTCATTTTAATAAACTAATAAAAAATAAAATAAAGAATTATCCATATTTATCTTTCAGAAAATAATTACCAACATTATTTTTATTGTTAAGAAAAATAAAAATATATCATATTTTTTAAAAATACCATACATATAAGAGAGATTGTGTGAAAAAGAAAAAAAAAGTTATTTAATAAATAGATTTTAAAATAATAATAATAATAAAGACATTATTGACATATCAAGAATTTATTAAGTGAAGTGAACAATTTGTATAGTGTAGAAAGCAACGGTCTAAAATAAATAATAAATATATTTTAGGTTATGTTTGATTATTTGATAAAATCTTTTTTTAAGATTTTTTCATTTGAAAGTAGTTGGGCTTATTGTGTTCAAAAAAAAAATTAACTAATGCAAACGTATATAAAACAGTGAAATGTTGTAATAAATCGAATGTCTTTTTCGTATCAGAGAAACAAATTATTACAAGGAATTCTTGAATTGACTTACCGTTAAAATAAACGTATTTAAGTGTTTGAAATTGTATGGAATAACTTATTATAAATATTACATTTTTGGAATATTTTATAAACTCATGTTGTTTTCTTTTTTCATATATTATTTAAAAATCGAGTGACAACGTTTATCGTCCACGGTTTGATATTTCAATAAAAACAATGTTCGAAATAATTATATCTTGTTTTTTAAAGTTTTACTCAAATGACAAAAGATGAGTTAAGTGATAAAAAAAAAAATCTAGAATGACAAATAAATAAGTTTTAAAACATATACCTTTTTTTCAAGACATATTTATTGTCACATGCAATAAATAAACTAAGGTAACTCAAATCTAAAATATTACTACTTCAACGTGGGACTTAATTTATAATATTATTAAATATTTACTGCTGACCGAAAAATTTTAAATTGTTTTTTATCCGCTTTCAATATTGCTTTCCAAGAAATATAATATTTTTATTTTAATAACATAGTTGTATAATTTTCTGTTTTACTATTTTTTTTCATCTACATATTTTAACTCTAACTTATAGTAAAAATGATGGGAAGTATTAGATTATAAAGTTTAAACATTATTTAATGTATATATTTAACTTTTACAGTATATATCTTGAAGATTTATTTATAGGATTATATGTTTAAAATATTTATCTGATACCATTATGTTTATAAGATATGAAATTTAAAATCTTTTAAAATCCTAAATCTAAGTGGTAGGAGTATTTTTTTCTGTTCTCAAAATGTATTTTTCTCTTAACGAAAAATAAAATAGTTAAAATGTGTTTCGTAAGACTGGTATGAAAGTAAATGTTAAAAAAAAATCAAAATTAACGTCATACAATATTATATTTCTTACAAAACAATATTAAAAGAGAGGTAACAACTAATTTAATTTTTTTGAAATATATACCCAACGCTTAGGCCTTCTTCAATTAATAAAAGGAAAATATTGTTAAGGAGAAATATAAAGTAATTATATCTATATATATATATATATACATTTTTTTTTTTGAGTTTTCATTTTTCAAGAGATTTCTGAAGTAAAGTTAAGGTTTTTTTTTTTATTATTATTATTGATTGTTCAACTCTTACTTTAATACTCAATTGAGAAAAAGATTAAATTAATTATTTGAAAGCTCTTATGACTCAAGTAAAAAAAAGTTTATTGTTCAAACAATAATTTTGCACAACTTGAACGAAAATTAAATGAAAGTCACTCGTTCCAAAATGAATCGCCTAAGCAACATTTTTCTATTTCTAAAAGCATATTTAATTTATAAAAGGTATATGTTATAATTAGTTGTGGATATGATTAAATTATATTATTTTACAAATTATATTTTGTAAATGATATATTTATGAAATTAGATGAGAATGAAATGAATATAGACTAAAATATATATTATATTAGTTGAATGCGTTTTTCAATTCAATGAATTGTGATTTGTGCGAGTAAGAACTTCAAGGAGGTTTTTACACTATTATTTATATATATTTTATACAAAGAAATGTTTAGAAATTTAAACAAGTTTCAAAATAAGAAAGCGGATTTGAAATAAATCAACAATAATTTCTTACGAAACCTATTTAATACAATTCTTCCTAAAAAGAATGTCAAATTGTATTGAAGTAGTGTGATTAACTCATTTAATTTGTTAGACTATGTAAATTTTCTTTCAATTTGTAAATTATGAAAAATTATGTGAAATATAAGGGAATGTTTTATTTTAGTAAAAAATTTATTTGTTTTTAATTATTTGGAAATATTTCATCTATTTTATTTTGAGACAATAACTTGAAAACATTGAAGTTCGATAATATATATATATATATATATATATATATATATATATATATATATATATATATATGTTGTAATAAGAAAATAAATGTAATATAGAAAGATATGTAGGTAGTTATTGCGAGAGAAATTTGGTACAAAGGAATAAAATTGTGTTTAATAATGAATAATGGGGAGATTTTCAGGCTAGCACAACTTAAAACATAATTCTGGATTAAATTTAAGGAGAACTTTGCTTTGACAACCAACTTTGTTTTGACAACCACAACTGACATACAACCAGATGTCAATTGCTAACCTGGTTTAATTGTACAAGTAGATAAGGGTAAAAAGAGATTTTTTTTAAGGACATTTAGGGTATTTTGTTATGAAAAGGGCACAAAGATTTTAAGTATTTAAATTTAAGATTTGAAACGTGATAGGAGTCCAGTGTACCTATTTGCATAAGAGAGATTTCGTGTGAGAGTGGTTGTCGTGGCGAGTGACGGTGGGCGACCATCGATGGTGGCAAGCGATGGTGGGAGACCATCGACGGTGGCGAGTGACGGTGGTGAGAGAATCAACGGTGGCGAGCGACAATGGTGGCGGCGACAACAACTTCGGTGACAATAGCAGATACGACTGCAGCAGCAGTGACAAGATTCAAGAGATTTGAGATTCAAACTCAATGCTTTTCAATCCTTGATCGAATATGTTGGACAGCTTTAGATAAAACCTCAAACATGCAAACCCTAAAAATGACTCTCAGTGTCATGCTGAAATATTTTTTACACTTCATTTATCTTAACCACATCAACGCCAGATAAAATTGTAAGGTGAGTTTGTTATATGTGTGGTTGTTAAATTACAACTACCCTAAATTTAAATAGCAAGAGAGTGAATTATTATGTTTCAAATTGACTAATTTACCCTTTGATATGTCCTTTAATATTACAACGGTATGAATATGGAGATTTAATTTTTATTAAAATTCAATATTTATTAGAACGGTACAATTGTGAATCAACTGTAGTAGCACCTATCAGCTATTCAACTAACCCACCCCACATTGCACAGTCTAAAACTGACGCCCCTCGAAGGTCTGACCAAACTGCCAGTTAGCTGGTGCCACGTCGAGGCTTGTGACAGTTCTACGGACACTGGTGGTGACTTGAAAAGAGAGGCTTTGTCCAATGAGGTAGGTGCTGCTCTGCCAATTTTGCCCCCAGCTCCTTGACATGGCTTGCCAGCCAGTTTTGGACCCTTTGATTGAAACTGCATTGACATCCCCTGCACCCGCGACGTTGGTGATCAAAACCTGGTTGAAGTAAGGATTTCCCTTAATCGTGAACCTTATTCCTCCTTTTCTCACACAAGGCACCCTGTCATCATCACCAAATAAGAGAACAAAAATTAGGGTTTGTAAGTAGGTTGCTAGAAACTATTCATAAACATTAAGCTTGAGAAGATTCTAGAATGAAGTTTACCTTCTAAACGACACAGGCACAATTCCAGCACTGTACTGAGCTATTTTGAGGAAGGCTGATTGTGCCAAGTTGAAGTGTAGTGAAGGAGGATTGCACCAAGCAGCAGGACCGGTTCTGGGAGGACAGAAGTTTGTAACAGTAACGACAACCGTCCCAGGTTTGCACGATTTTGGGTCATTAGCACACGTAACTGCAAAACATGCCCCACAAGACAAGCCATCGTTGTACAAAGCAGTGCTTACAGCTGCAGTGTCTGTTCCATATCCCTGAGCTACCAAATCCCCGTAGCCACATGCACCTCCTGCATGTATATAATAGCAACAGGTTTTTGTGATATTCTTTAATATATAACTGGTGTTATATATATTCTCAAAATATATAACTGGAGATGAAATCATATTGGTTTTTGTGATATTCTTTAATCAGAGTTATCATCACAATTTTTTGAGTAATTTCATAATTTATGTTGACCTTCAAACAATTTTTTATGATGTGATGGGAGTTACAGATAAAATTTAATTATGATAAGTGAATGAGTTTTTTTTTTTTTTAAACACTTACCTTTCTTCAAGAAAATATTTATTGTGACAATCAGAAAACGAATTAAAATTATAATAAAATATTTAGAAGCCAATGGAAAAATATGAGTAAAATAAAAAGTATTTATTTCTTGTAAAGAAATATTAAAAGACAAATAAAAACTAATTTAATATTTTTGAAACATATACAAGAGAAACCTAATATTAAATAAGAATCAGGCAAAAAAAAATGTTAGTAAATATATAATCTATGTAGATGTAATTACTTTTACGAAAATGGATAAAATCTTGTCATTTCGGGACACAGGTGAAAAAGTTGTGTGTTATACTACTTTAGAGAAACACGAAATAAAAAAAATAAGTAAAATTGTGTCATATTAACATTATTTTAATAAAAGATATAATTCAATAAAAAAAATAGAATTCAAGTCTTATTATCCTGGTATCATTTTAGTAAAATAAATTTACAATTTTTTTACTTGAAGTCAGATCTATGTGACACAATTTATGTATTTTTGTAAATAATAAGTTACATCATTTTAATAAATACCGAAAAAATTAAATTGCTGTAATGCTTTTGCCATCTAAGTAACATACCCTTAGTTGTAATAGGACCGGTATAAAAAGTAGCGTAACCACTCTGCAAACCACCATTATCACCAATGGCACCCTGAAAGTTCATTACAACAAAGACATGAATGAAAATAAGTAGTGAAGTGGAATATGCAGGAATTGCCATTGGAAATGCCTTGGCTGAATAGGGAGCCGCCAAAGGAGGGGAATATGGTTCTGTATTTATCTTGTTTAAAGTGGAAATGAGGTTTGAAGTGGAAATGCAAGAGGAAGGACCCTCTATTTATAGCAAACAATTGGTGAATAGCTAACAAATACAGTTATACAATTCAAACATTTCATTTTTATTTAATTTAATTTTTTGGTTTTTTAATCAATTCATTATTTCGGTATTTAACAGACATATTTTCTTTAATTTATACTTTTAAAACATTAATTTTCATTAATTGATAACATAGGATGGCACATAACTGTTTGACTATTTGTGTTTCTTTTTTATTTTGTTGTTTATAACAAATGTATTTATTACTTCTTTAGTTCTGTTTAACCGTTAAAATTTTAACAATTTTCCTATTTCCAAAATTTAAGAGAATAAGATATAAAAAAACTGCTACAAGAAAAAGTCTTAGAAATATTTTTATTAAAGAAATGTATTTTTTATTGGTTTCTAAACAAAACCTTAATCTAAATTAAAAAACTAAATTGATGAATTATATATATAATTATATTTACTGTTTTAATTTTTTGAACTTAAATTATATTTGCATAATTTATTTTTCATGTATCTAACGGTATAAAACAAATAACAAAATCATAATAAGAAGTATATGTACATAAGTAATTGATATATAATTAAATAAAGTAAACCAATATTTATAAATAAATAAAACAAAACGGTGTGGAACTAAAAATAAATTAAATAAATAAAACATATTTTACTCTTTATTTATTATAAAACTTCACTTTTATTATAAAATGACTTTTTATAATGGAAAATAGAGTTCTAGTCAAATGAAAAATAAAAATCTTTTTATAACAAGGTTCTAAGCATTTAAAACATATTTCACTTCTTATTTATTATAAAACTTCACTTTTAAAAAATTCTAAAATTTTAGCACTTTAATAAAGTCAACCATGCTAATAAGATAGATTAAATATTATAAATAAATATATGAATTATTCACTGAAAATAAATTAAATAATAATAATAAAAAATTAGTGTGTGATTTAATATAAATTAAATAATAATAATGATAAATAAAACAAACCATAATTAAAGATAAATTAAATGCTAAAAATAAATGAATTAAATCAATACTTAAAATAATATAAGTAAATAAATAAATTAATATGTATTGAAATAAATTAAATAATAAAAATAAATAAAATAGATCAATATAAATTAAAACATAAATATAAATAAACGGCTTCAATATAAATAAATAAATAAATAAAATTAATAAAGTTAAAAATATTTTATTAAAAATATTTTAAATAGGTAAATTTCTAGATAGTTTAGAATAACGTTCAAAAACTAGGATAGTTCAGAAGAGAAACTTGGTACAATGATATTTCCAGTATATGTGAATAATCCATTAAAATATGAATAAGAGATTGAAAGCTTAATGTCCATTAAAATTCACAATTTATTAGAACGGTACAATCGCGGGTAGTAGCACTTATCAGCTATTCAACTAATCTCCCCCACATTGCACAGTCTAAAACTGACGCCCCTCGAAGGTCTGACCAAACTGCCAGTTAGCTGGTGCCACGTCGAGGCTTGTGACTGTTCTACGGTCACTGGCGGTGACTTGAAAAGAGAGGCTTTGTCCATTGAGGTTGGAGTCGCTCTGCCAATTTTGCCCCCAGTTCCTTTTCAAGGGTTGCCAGCCAGTTTTGGATCCTTTGATTGAGACTGCAATGACATCCCCTGCACCCGCGACGTTGGTGATCAAAACCAGGTTGAAGTTAGGGTTTCCCTTAATCGTGAACCTTATTCCCCCCTTTTTCACACAAGGCACCCTGTCATCATCACCAAATAAGAGAACAAAAATTAGGGTTTGTAAGTAGGTTGCTAGAAACTATTCATAACCCTTAAGCTTGAGAAGATTCTAGAATGAAGTTTACCTTCTAAACGACACAGGCACAATTCCAGCATTGTTCTGAGCTATTTTAAGGAACGCTGATTGTGTCAAGTCGAAGTGCTGTGCAGGAGGATTGCACCAAGCAGCAGGACCAGTGCTGGGAGGACAGAAGTTTGTAACAGTAACAACAACCGTCCCAGGTTTGCACCATTTTGGGTCATTAACACACGTAACTGCAAAACATGCCCCACAAGACAAGCCATCGTTGTACAAAGCAGGGCTTGCAGCTGTAGTGTCTGTTCCGTATCCCTGAGCCACCAAATCCCCGTAACCACATGCACCTCCTGCATGTATATAATAGCATCAGGTTTTTGTGATATTCTTTAATATATAACTGGTGTTATATATTCTCAATATATAACTGGAGTTACAAAATAGGATGAAATGATATTGGTTTTTCTGATATTCTTTAATACGAGTTATCATCCCATTTTTTTGAATAATTTCATAATTTATGTTGACCTTCAAACAATTTTTTATGATGTGATGGGAGTTACAGATAAAATTTAATTATGATAAGTTAATGAGTTTTTTTTTTTAAAAAAAAACACTTACCTTTCTTCAAGAAAATATTTATTGTGACAATCAGAAAACGAATTAAAATTATAATAAAATATTTACATGTCAATGGAAAAAAATGAGTAAAATAGAAAGTATTTATTTCTTGTAAAGAAATTTTAAAAAGACAAATGAAAACTAATTTAATACTTTTGAAACAAACCTAATACCAAACAACAGCCAAGCAAAAAATATGTTAGTAAAGATATAATCTATGTAAGTTAAATCACTTTTACACAAATGAAGAAGTTGGGTGATGATGAACAAATACTAAATTAAAAAAAAAACTGAATTCGTGTGACATTAACATTATTTTAATAAAAAAAATATTTTAATAAAAAAATATAATTTAATAAGAAAAATAGAATTTAAGACGTATCAATGGGATATGACTCTAATAATAAATTTATAATTTCTTTTCATGATATGACTCTAATAACAAATTTATAATTTCTTTACTTAAAGTCATATATATATATATATATATAACGCGATTTATGTATTTTTGTAAAAAATAAATGATATCATTTTAATTAATACAAAAAAAATTACATTACTGTGATGTTTTTGTTATCTAGGTAACGTACCCTTAGTTGTAGCAGGACCAGTGTAAAATGTAGCGTGGCCACTATTGTCAGCAGTGGCACCCTGTAAGTTTATTATAACAAAGACAAATTTAAAAATAAGTAGTGCCCTAGAATATGCAGGAATTGCCATTGAAAGTGCCTTAGTTGATTAGGGAGCCAAAGCAGGAAAATATAATTTTTTATTAGTCTTGTTTGAAGTGAAAGGAGACCTCTATTTATAGCAAACAATAGGTTAATAACTAACAAATACAATTATAACAAATGGTGTCACTATTTGTGTGTATTCTTTATTTTATTACTTCTTTAGTTTTGTTTAACAGTTAAATCTTTAATCATTTTCTTATTTTCAAAATTTAAGAGAATAAGATATAAAAAAACTGCTACAAGAAAAAATCTTACAAATATTTTAATTAAAGAAATGTATTTTTTTATTTGTTTCTAAACAAAACGTTAATCTAAATTAAAAAACTAATTTGATGAATTAAATATACAATTATATTTACGGTTTTAATTTTTTAAACTTAAATTTTATTTGCATAATTTATTTTTCATATATCTAACGGTATAAAACAAATAACAAATAATAAAGATATTGAGATCAAATTGTAATAGTCTCATCCTCTTACACTCTTAGTCATAACATTAATATCATCTCTTCTAATTACCAATTTGTGCAAATAAAATTAATTCAATTTGATTCCTTTAGATTTGAAATTTATAAATTAAAATAGATTAATTAGCATTAAGCATATTTGTTATAAATATTCATTACACTATAATTCATCCCCGAACTTATACATGTGCAATGTGTTAAAAGTTTGGTTCCAAATTCAAAAAGTGTTTTCCAATCACCATAAGAATTATAAGATAGTTCAAAATATGCATAAAACGTAAAACAAATGTTATTGAAATTAATGATATCAAGTAATGTAAGAGTGCATTCAAAATTGAGAAATTACATACAATCCCAAGAATAAGAGGGTTAGCTACGCATGGTAACCATGAAATACAAGAAAAAAGAAAAAGAATAAATTCTTCTCAACAACCATCAATCCGTGTATGCCAATGAATCACCCCCTTGTTGAGTTTTAGCCCAGGTTGTATCTTTCTCTTGAGCAAAAAGTCAATTATGCCCTGTCTTTGCTTCTTCTCTTTAATTCAACATCTTTATTTTCTCTCTGTTCAGATTTAACCTAATTCTCAACAAAAATTATTCTTTGTACAATAAAACTTATTAAATAACAAAATAAATTATAAAAGATAATAAAATTCAAATTTAAACCAAATTAATAATAAAACATGAAATTAAACTTACAATTAAAGCTTATCAGTTCCCATGCTCATTGCGCTAACCAACAGCTTAATCACGGTGCAAGGTAATAGCCTCCTTGTTCTTGTCCTTCTTCTTGGAGTTGGAGGTTTGGCGAGTAAATGAGTGAAATCGGCGCTATAATTATTGGCTTTGGCAATTTTGACTCAATTCTCAGACTTGTTCTTGACTAGTAATCGGATTTCTGTGACGACTTATTCGTGATTGTCGAGTCAGGCGAAGTGGAGATCGACGACAAGTTAACAAATCAAGTGGTTTATGGCACAGGTGATGAGGAAGCGATGCTTTTGTAAAGGAGATATAAAATTTGTCACTGTTGTCATTGCTGAAGACAAAGGAAGATGCTAAGTTGGCTGAAATTGTGTTTGTCATTAGGGAACTTTGTCTTTGTTTGCGACTATGGAACTCTATCTGTTATATGACAAAATGTTTAACATCATCTATGGGAAATGATAAGTTATGTGAGTTCATAAAGTGTAAGGATGTAATAGGTTTACACTCCATGTTAAATATAAAAAAATAACTTTTTAATAATAATTCAGGAATAAAAAACAAATTTAACTATTAATTAATTTATTAAATAGTTATGCAAATTGAAAATTATAAGTGAATTGTGAATTCTTTACAAATATTTTGTATTTATTGTGTTAGATGTTGGACTTACCATTTTGTTATTAGTGATACTCTAATGATTCCATAAAGATTCTATAAATAAATTATATAGGAAGTAGATGATGTTACAGACAAAAAGGAATAAAATTTACAATTTATAAAATATATATTTGGATTTAAATAATTATAAAAAAATATATTTTTGATTATGTTTGATTATTTGATAATATCTTATTTAAGCTTATTTATTTTTAAGATTTTATTCATTTGAAAGTAGTTGGGCTTATTGTGTTAAAAAAAATTAACTAATACGAATGTAAATAAAATACTGAAATGTTGTAATCAACTTATTGGTAAGTGTCAATTTTGAGTGTTTTATACATAAGAAATAAGAAATCATGGGTACTTTTAGTTTTAATTGTTCTTTAAGATAGTAATTATCTCTAATTAAAGAGTTTTTAGATCCAAATATAGGTTTTGAGTCCTGAGTTAAAGGAAACCATTTGATCCCAATTTTTGTGTAAATTTCAGGTATAAAGTATTAAGAAAATGAAAGATTAAAAGATGCATGAAGAAAAGAATTAAAATGCTAAAAGTGAAGACTCGCCCAAGTGAGAATGACTCACTTGGGCGAGATTGGTTTAGAATGAAGAGAAGATGTAGAGGTTGGCTCGCTCAGGCGACAAGGAGGTCGCCCAAGCGAGGAGGATCTAGCCCAGGCGAGGAGGAGCTCGCCTAGGCGAGAATAGTCCAGAGAGGGATGAAATTTTACTGAAGGCCTCGCCTAAGCGAGACATGGTTCGCTTAGGCAAAAATTCACTAATCATAGGTCCGAAAACGAGTTTAAGAACAAGATGTACTGTGTTTTGAGGGGAATTGGACAGGTCAAGAGTGGAGGAATACAACAGTGACGAAACCCAAACACAAGTTCCTCTATTTCTCTGGCAATCTTCTTTCCTTGGTTTGTAATGGCTATCATGAGTAGCTAAATCTTCATCTTTGGGATTGAATGTAATCTTTCAAACACATTTGTATTTTTGTGATATTTATATATACTATTAAGTTTCTATTCAGTTTTGGTATTTTCATCTTGTGTTTACTGCTAGATTTTATCTGATCAATAGAGTCAATAGAGTCTTGATTTTGATTCTTAGATTTAACTAGAAAGTATTTTTAAGTTTCTGACCTACATGAGAATATATACTCAATATATTGAGATTCTAGGAATAGGTTTTAATGTATTGAATGCTCGTAACATTTATTCTTAATGTTGGGCAATTTGCCATATAGCTGAAGAATCAGTGTTTAGAAAATTTTTCTATGAATTTCATGCTTGAGGAAATAGTATGATTGGCCTTTATATGTGCATTAATATTGAGTAGTTATGAGCATTGTATGTTTTTGTCAAACCAAAATATGAATGAGTGAGATAGATGAAGTTCAATCCCAAAGTTTTTCTAAATCTTTCAAACTACTTTTGCTACTCGTTAATTTATTTTGTAATCGTTCTTTTATGTTCGTATGTTATTTGAATCACATCATTCTTAAAATTTTATTTACCTAGTGTATGTTTAAATGAGAGGGTGAATTTGAGGGAGTGGATTTGATATGAAAGTGTGTGAAAATTTTAGTTGTTTGGATTAAGGGAAAGATAGTAAGATTTGAGCAAAAGTTTATAAAAGTTTGTAAGTGATGTGATGTGTGTAATTGATAAAATTATTCTTTAGTAGATAAAATTGTAATTTAAATTAATTTAAAATTAAAAATAATTAATTTGTTTTTTGTGATTAATAAATTATTATTAGTTTTGATAAAGTTATAAGATTATTAATTATTTAAAATAAAAATTAAATTAATAATAATAATAATATTATTATTATTTTATAAATTATTTCCAATATTATTATAATTTCTATTAATATTCTTTTTATTAATATTATTATTTTATAATTGTATTAAAGTTATTATTATTTTAGTAATTATTAATATTATTATGATATATTATATAATTAAATTACTTTTTTAATAAACTTATTTTAATATAATTATTAGTACTTTTTTTTTATAATTCTATTAAAAACTAATAATAATAATAATAATACTAAAATTTTATAATTAATTATATTTATTTTATTATTATATAAATATAAATATTAATATATTAATAATTAAATAAATTATATTTGAAAAGCCCGAAACTCTTTCCCACCCTTACCCCCAAATCTTCGCAACTAGTGAAGAAAGTTTAAAAAAAACAATTGCCTCGTTTTTTGTTTTTAATTTTTTTTTTCTTGATATTCTAACTTTCTCACATTTTGATCCGTCCGCGCCGGCGCCTAGTTCCAAACAATTCCTTAGTAATTAGTGATAACTAGAATATTTAATCGAAATTATTTTTTATGGGATCGACATTCCTACTTTCAATTTTATATTACTTTTGACTCGTTGCACTTGCCGAAATAAGTCAACACTTATGTATCGAATATCTTTTTCGTATCAAAGAACCAAATTATTACAAGGTTTTATGGATAAAAACATTAACTTGGTATATAAGAGGTTTGATGTTGTGGGACCGATTTCAAGTAATCAGTTTTATCTCTTCATTCTGACTTAGAAAATTCTCCTAGATAAATCATCTTCTCGAACTTGATTTGTTTACTCAGATTGTTTTCCGTGACCTCTGAGTGAACCGTCTTCTTAAACTCGGTTTGTGTAGTGTGATATGAATGAAAGCTCTAAGTCAAACAATATCTTCTTCTCGACTGGAGGGGAAGGGTACCTACAAAGGCACCTTGACGATTAGGTCATTCAGAGTACATGGTGTTCCCCTATTTATAGGAATGATGTTGGGTCATTCTACTATTCATGAGACCCAATAACAGACTCATGATAATAAACGTCTTTAGTGACTTAAACTTGTATTTAGTCTTGATAAACATGATAATTGGACGTGCTTCTTAGATGAGATGATAAACTTGGTTGGTCAATCTCTATTCTTTCAATGATAACTTTAAAATCGACTTATCATTGTTACTCGTATTTAAGTATCTAAAATTATTTAAGGATCTGAAATTATATGGAATAACTTATTATAAATGTTACATTTTTTGGAAAAAATTATAAACTTATGTTGTCTTTTCCTTTTCGTATATTATTTGAAAATCGTGTGACAATGTTTATCGTCCATGTTTTGATATTTCAATAAAAGAAGATATTCGAAATAATTATATCTTATTCTTTAAAGTTTTCATTAATCAAAATGTCAAAAGATGACTTAAGTGATAAAAAAATATCTAGAATGAAAAATAAATGAGTTTTAAAGCATATACATTTTTTTAAGACATGTTTACTGTCACATGCAATAAATAAACTAAAGTAACTCAAATCTAAAATATTATAATTCAACGTGGGACTTAATTTATACTAAATTAAATACTCAAATCTAAATTAAATTTAATGAAAATTAGTATGATTAACTTATTTTGTTGGACTATGTAATGTTTCTTTTAATTTGTATATTATTAAAATTATGTGAAATAGAGGGAATTGTCTTATTTTAATAAGAGTTTTATTTATTTTTTAATTATTTAAAAATATTGCATCTATTTTATTTTGAGAGTCCATTATTTTTTAAAATAATAATTAGAAAACATGAAAGTTCGATATATATATATATATATCGACATTAATGAAGGTAAAAATTCAAAACGTTTGCAGTTAAAAATGGAACATCCCAATTAATATACAGTATATAAAGTATATCAAGTTAAAATATATATATATATATATATATATGTATTTATGAATTTTAACTGTTTTAAATAAAATTACTTGTTTTTACTGTATAATTCTAAAAAAACAAATCAAAATAAAGTAATGTTTTCATAATTAAATTTGGAGATGAAAAATCTCCCCAAACCAAAAAAACGGAATTTTCTCACTTCTCATCTCCCTTCTAAAATAATTGCAGTGTGATTTATTCAAGTAACTTTGTTAAAATAATATCACTCTCTTAATAAATATATTATTTTTATACACTTCAATCATATCCATGAATATAATTTATTTGAAGGTAAATTAAAAACAAAAACTATATTTATTACAAACCGAAAAGATAAGTCATTTTTAATCTTTTTTATAAACTAAAGTTGCAGTCATTTTGTAAGAACGAAGTATTTTATTTCCTATTTATTTAAGAAATAACTGACAACATTTCATAAATAACTAAATCTCATTATATATCGATGCAGATATTTTACAATAAATATATAAATTATTTTATAAGTTTGATCATAAATTGATATATATATATATATATATATATTTTAATTTTAGCCTTGAGTCGTGTACAAAATTGAGGATTAGATGAAATTAATAGTAACTGGAACTGAATATTGAATATAACAGTACAATTGGGAAGTCCCCAGCGAGTGCTCTACTTTATATCATATTATATATAAATCACCTCATGCCTCTCTTATAGATTCTTGTGGCATCAACAACATCTAAAACCTCTTTAATTATCATCCATTTGAGATTAATTTTCACATAATATATAGGTAATCACACATTTTAATTTACTAAAATAAAGTTAATAACATGTGATTTCTTTTCTCCTAAAACTGACCCCCTTGGAAGGTCTGACCAAACTGCCAGTTATCTGGTGCCACGTTAAAGGCTGTCACAGTTCTACCGTCACTGGCGGTGACTCGAAAAGAGAGACTTTGTCCGTTGAGGTAAGAGTTGCTCTGCCAATTTTGTCCCCAGTTCCTTGACATAGGTTGCCAGCTAGTTCTGGACCCTTTGATGGAGACTGCATGGACATCCCCTGCACCCGCGACGTTGGTGATCAAAACCAGGTTGAAGTAAGAATGTCCATTAATTGTGAACCTTAGTCCCCCCTTTTTCACACAAGGCACCCTGATGTCATAATCAAGAAAAAAAAAAAAGATTTAAGTAGGTAGGTTGGTAGGAAACTAGAACTCCAAATCAAATTATATATGCACTCTCCTATCAATATCAAATAATTAAAGATATCTCAATACAGAAAATATTTGGAAAAAAATGTTTCTCTTTTTGGTTATTTTTTTTTTTACAATTGTTGAATGTGTTAAACAAAATACATAAATATAGCAAACAGAGTTTCTCATTCATAAATATAGCAAAATTATGCTTTGAGTTATGTTCATGGCTTGGTCACGTACCTTCTAAATGCCACAGGCACAATTCCAGCTCTATATTGAGCAATTTGAAGGAAGGCTGGTTCTGCCATATCAAAGTGTTGTAGAGGAGGGTTGCACCAACCACCATTATTGTTTGGCAAAGCAAAGTTTGGAGGACAGAAGTTTGTAGCAGTAACAACAATGGTGCCAGGCTTGCACCATCTTGGGTCATCATCACACTTCATTTCAAAACATGCCCCACAACTCAAGCCATTGTTGAACAAAGCAGTGCTTAGAGCTGCAGTGTTAGTTCCATAGCCCTGACTGTACAAATTCCCATAGCCACATGCACCTCCTGCACGCATCAAACAAAAGGGTTAAAAATTAGAAAATTAGACAAAACTTAGGTAAACTTTTATGGATGTTTATGTTATCTATAGTTGAAGTTAGAATTTTATCTTGGTAATCTATGTTGACTACTATTGCAAACTTTTAGCACACACATGGCTTGTGAAAGCAATGTCAAAATCACTTAAAGTTTGCTCTAAAACATATTTACTAGATGTCTAAGAAACTGTAGACATAATAATGTTGCTAAAAGTTTCAATTTGTCAATGTTTCTTCTTACATGTAGTAGTTTTGAATACTAAGTAAATTTGTTTGAAGATAGATAAAGACAAAAGTTAAACTCACCCATTGTGCCAGAAGCATCACCACCGCCATAGAAAGTAGCATGACCACCCTGCCAGCCGCCATAGTCAGCAAAGGCACTCTTGAAGTGCATGTGAAAGTGGATAAAAATGAGAATAAGTAGGACAAAAGAAGATGCATGGAGTGGCATTGGAAGTTCCTTGGTTGAACAGGGGAGGCAAAACAGGGGAATGTGTAGTTAATTTGCTATGCTGTGATGCTGAATGCTTTAGCCAATAGAGGGGTGTGTGTATTTATAAGCATGGTTTTGGTTAGTGACAAGCACCATGGTAGGGTTATTTCCTTAAAGGCACAGAACAAGTGCCAAATCAAGTGCACATGCGATGGTTCTGGTTGAGATTCCCAACCGCTAATCTTGTAGGCCAGAGATCAGCACATGCATCCCCAACGGCCCAACAAACTTTATAGGCCTATTGTCATATTTCTCTTAGCCATTACTTTAGCATTACTTAGGGTACTGTTAGTTGGATAAGAGTCATATAATAGGGAGAAATTCTCAAAATCAAGGAACAAAACATGTTATTAATACTCAAATCATCACAAACACTTCTACTTGATTCAAGTAATTGAACTAGTATATACAACTGTTCATGGTTGGTACAGAATTTTTCAAGTGTTCCCCTAAGAAAAACCCATTGAAATTAGACAAATTTTACAAGATCTGAAGATCATTATTGAAAGAAAAATAGAGCTGGATACAAAGTGTATTGATAGGTAGCAGTTGGTGGTGTAGGTGTTTTGAGTTCGAGTGACAATAGCTTTAAATGCATCCCCAATGGAATTGGGTAGGGTAGGGTCTTAAGGAAATGATGAACCTAACATTATCTTTGCACATGAAAGGGTATCTGTCTATCTGGGCAAGCAAAAGCAGGAGCATCTGAGGGCATTTCCATGATATACGCCTCCCCTTTTTCACGAGCAAAAGACGATGGTATCTTCTATGTGCTTCACAGTTTGGCACACAGACAGAATTACATAGGCTATGTGTCATTAACTATGCGGTTTCTTCAAAGTAATTAAAGTGTTTGGCTCATAATTTATTAGACATAGGTTTTCCAAATCATGGTTGGACTCATACGTGGCCTAATTTATCCCCGTGTGCGTCAAAAAAGATCTGAAGAATGATTGGGTTGATGTGCATGCTCACAATTTTTTTATTAGATCAGATCAAATTACCTGTTGCACATATCATACTTGATCATTGATTATGTATTTGACACCCAATTAAGGCATTTGGATAAACCATTCTAGCACTTTTTTGTTCTCTTCAAATTTTGGAAGCACTTTATTGCATTTAGAAATCTTGAATCTCTTGACGTTGATATTTCGGGATAGATTAAATGTGGTGGCAGACCATACTTTAAAACCTTGAAAGCACCGTGTGATACTTTTAGTGTCATTTTGGCCTCCGATGAGTATCAGCCATAGAAGGGATATGGATAATGAAGATCACTTTCTTAGGAATAGGTGAGGTTGAAATCTCAGGTTCAATAGAGATGAGTATAATGAACAACATATGTTAAAAATACATAAATTTATTAACTTAAAATTTTGAATTCAAGGTGATATTTTAATCCATAATATGATTCGATCACCACTAATTGGTGCTGACTCTCCTAAATTTGATTAAATCATAATTAGATTTAGATGTGAAAATTTTGAATAAATAATAAATTACTAACATATGGAATCGCAATTATAACCATTGAACCATTAAGATAAATACACTACAATTGTGAGTATTGCCAAACAATGTTCGAAAAGTGCTAGTTTTCTCATTTACGCCTGTTTCAAAATTATATTTTTTAAGTACACACCGGATTTTCTTATAAGGAGTAGACTAATTAATTAGTAGAAATTAACTTAGTATTGTTTTCCATTTTCTTATTACATACACAAAACAATTTTTTTTTTGTTTTTATTACAAAATTGAGTGTATATGACACTTTCATTGTCTGAATTACATTTAAATAATGTAGAATAACCTATGATATTTTTCTTCTTTAGAAAAATTTGTTTTTATGAAGCATATATGTATAGTTTGTTTTTGTACTTAATTTAGATATTTTTTTAAACTTATTTTAGTGAATTTTTTCTTTTTATCCATGATGTGAAATAAATATTGATGTTATTAGTAGATCTTAACACTATATCTTGAGTCATTTGGTGAATGTGAATTTGACCATTGTTATGGTTGAGAAATCCTTTTGAGTATTCATAACCATATTGTTAAGTTCATGTTGTATTTTTTAGGACAACGAAGTTAGGGGTAGTTTCTAGATTAGTATTGTTGGGACTATTAACTAGATAAAATCTTTGGTTCATTTTTTGGAAATGTTTGTTTAAATCTTATATTTTTATCGAACATTTCATCTTAAAGAGTTCTTACCTTATTTTTCTGTCAATAATGGCTGCCTCGCCAGTGAATTTTTCATACAGAACTCGAAAAACAACTGTAATTATAATTGATGAAACTGATTATATCAAATTTTGTCGAAAAACTCACAGAATTGTGATACAATTCCCTTAAAGTGCTCATCATTTTGAGAACAAATTTTTTTAATCAATGTGTATGAATAAATATCTTTCATCAATTTGGTATCTAACTAGACTCCAAACTCAATGAGTCTTCTTCTCCAGCCAATAGTAGGAGGTATATAATCTGAGATGAACTAAAGTTAACTTTATAGGTCTTGTGACATCTATTATTGTAAAAGAAACCACTTCATCATTAGGAGAATTGTATATAACCTCAGTCCAAGATTCGGACACTGTTGTGACTGTGATAACCATCATGATATATATTAGTCAAATAAGTATATTCAAAATTTCTAAATCTTAAGGCGACGAGTCTTTTTCTATGATTTTTGAGGAGGAGATTTATTTGTGGATTTCAAACAAGGTTTTAGTGCAAACTTAGTGAATTCTGAATCACATTTTGGTTAAAGATGACTAACTTTTAGAAGATGATATTTAAGATTTATTAGAAGAGGAGTTTGTTTTTTTTCTTTTTCTTTCTGAGGCTGATTTTGAACTAGACCCATGATGAGTTTTAGTTCCATAAGCGTGGCAAAGTTCACAACATTTGGGAAATATATTATAAAAATATAAAAATAGAACTCAATATAATTTTAAATATCTTCTATCCTAACATTTCTTGTAATTGTTTTGTTGAAAATACGTGTCGTATTCAAACAAACGTTCCTGATTTTACTTCGTCGATGAATTTGAGCTTTTTAAAAAAAATAAAAGTCTAAGGATTGGCTTGTCACATCTTGAAGTAACACGCCCTGCTCCTGAGTTTTTATTGGCTTCTCTCACTTCTAGAATTACATAATGCTGCATATAATATTCAAATAAAATTTATGCGAATCTCTCTTATTTCTTCCAATCTTTCAATTCATGCAAACATCAATTCAATTTAGATTAATTGGAAAACTAGTTAACAATATTTTATCATACTAGTTTCATTTAAAAAATAATCTTAAATTAATTTTTCTTAAATTGATATTAAGAATAAAAACGATAAAAATATTATGAATAAAAAGCCAGACAAATTCTTCCTACACCCTAATACACGCTTCCTGCACCTCAATATAGATTTTTAATTCCATAAATACCCCAATATAGAAAGCACACCTATCCGGTTTACAATACCAAAAAAAGAGAGAACCGAATGGCATCTCATCCGGGTGTCAATTTTTAAAAAATTGACAATCGGATGAGTATGCCATCCGGTTGTCATTTCAGAATAAAATGAGAATCGGATGGCACCTCATCCGGGTTTCATTTTAACTTCATCCGTTTGTTTCTATTCTTCTAAATTCTAAATCTTTGATTAATCCTTCAAACAAGTAATAAATAAGTAATTTTTGGTGTTTATTAGCAATTAATAAGTGATATTGTTGATTAGAGTAGTTGATTTAGGGTTTGGGACGTTGTAGACGACGAACAGAAGAATTTTTCGATTTGATGTATGAGAACCGGATGGGTTCCATCCGGTTGTCATTTCAAAATCAAAATGACAACCAGATGAGGTTTCATTTCCAAATAAAATGACTTTTTTTTAAATGACAATCGGATGGGATTGCCATTTTATTTTGAAATGACAATCGGATGGGGTGTTATCCGATTCTCATTTTATTTTAAAATGACAATCGGATGACATACTCATCCGATTGTATTTTTTTTGAAATGTGAATCAGATGGAGGTGCCATCCGGTTCTCATTTTTTTGTCTGTGAATCGGAATAGTGACAGTTGTGGAATTAAAATTTTGTATTAGGGTGCAGGAAGAGTGTATCAGGGTGCAGGAAGAATTTGTCAAAAAGCTATTATAAATAAAATATTAATTAAATGAAATTTGTTTTAAAAAGAGTTTCATTAAACAATTAAAACAAAATCAATTAGTATTTACTATTATTTTTAAAATAATTTTTTTTATTTACATTCGAAGCCAAAGGTGCAATAAATTTCATTAACAATTTTCCAGTTCTTTGGGTAAATTATATTAGATATAAACAATTTTACGACATGACGACGAAAGGTTTGTCTTTGCGGATAATTCTTTCCTTCCCTTTATATATCTAACTATAGAGTATTTAACGACAATTCACTACAAATGAGAGTGAGAAAAATACATTTATGAATACATTTATCCATTAATTGTTTAAATTAAAATCACATAAAGTACATTTGGTAAGCCACTTTAATAGTTTATAACCATTTTCATATAAAGTTTATCTATTTTTTTTTATCAAGTAACACACGTATTTTTTAATTACGAATGCAAGATAATAAGAAAAATGTGAATGAAAAAAGAGAAAACAAAAAGGAAAAAATGGGTTACTTGATGAAGAAAAGTTATATGAAAATTATTTAATACTAATTAAAAAACTATCTATGTTTCATTTTTCTTAATATAAAATTATTTGTCATATATAATTTTTTATATTTAAAAAATTATTTATTTTAGAAATTAAATGGAGAGAAATAATAGTTGGTTTTCTGCCGTGGGTTTAGGGATCAAGGACAGTGGCCTTCACAAGGGATTGTCCCAAAACGGTCACATTGTCATATCAATTAAGGATCTTACTAAAGCTTTTGATGCCACGTTTTTTCTCTAGGAGGGTTGAATCAGAAGCCACACACAATGACTACAATAAATCATTAAGAAGCTTCTATAATTTTTCCTAAACAAGTGATTCACATAAAACATTTAATTTTACAGGCTCTGTAACATAATATTTTGTTTTATCGTTTTTCATTTTATAGCATGTAATGAGAAAATATAGACAAACAATATTACTGTATAAATATTTCTCAATTATACACAATCAATATTACTGTACTTGACAAATAGTAATGAACCTAGGAGTAATAAATAATTAAGCATCTCCTAATAAATTCACTAATTGAAGAAAAACTCGCCCAATTGAAATGAACAATTATTCAAAATTAAAGATCGAAAGATAAGTTTGGTACAACTATAAAGATTAAATAAATAATTAAACTTTTTTAAAAAAGTGTAACCTACGAAGACTCTAGAAATCAAGAATGTATTGAAGAAGCTTTCCTGCCCCACTCAAATTTCATTGGACTAGATTTGCAGCGTGTGGGATAGGCAAATAATCTACCGTTTAATTAATAGAACACGGTTCGATTGCTACTATTTACCAGAATTTAGTACAGAGTTTAATATCAATGAAATCTCTTTTCTAATATTTTTTTTATGGGTTTAATATGTTCTTTTTCATCTATGATTTAAATTTCATCTACTTTTCTATGTTGTTTCTTTTCCTCACTTCCTTTCCTTACTTCATTCTTTCTTTGTTTTAAGGATTTGTTTGGTTTTCTTGCTTCCATCGTAGACGTTGTGTTAAGGTGAGATCGCCAGAGGTTGATTGTGGCTATGTAGAAGTGGTCTCAGTTGGATCAATAAGTTGTTCTTAGTTTAAAGAAACAATTTTACTATCACTCGAGTAAGTTCACAAACTTGTTTGTGTTTTATTTTTAAATAGTTTATGTTATGGTTGAAACTACTATATGAAAAACTTTTTTCTACGTGGATTATTGATGTTCCATCACCTATTTATTGGGTAATTCGAAGGGTAAAATTGAAAAGATCTCAAATGAGAACTGAGTCACATCATATATATAAGAAAATGATACTGGATCTTCTTTCTTATATGTTACTCAACTTTCTCTCATTCCTAATCTTTAGACTCACACTTGAATACCTAACACTATTACTTTACATTTGGTCGTTACCCTTCGAAACCTCCATTGGATATACCATCACCAACGTGTCCAAATTTAAATTTGTTATCGTTATTCATACCTTCATTGAAACTAACTTAGGATGTTTGTATTTTGGTTAGATTCTTTGTATTGATTGTTTTGTTGAATTGACTCACATAGTAAACATATTATATGTTTATGTAATAATAACAAAATAATTCTCTTTAAAATCATCATCTTATACATACAACAATAATCTTATAATAATCTTATGATTACCAATATTACAAATAATAACGATTCTAAAATTATCATTGAAAATAATTTTTAACCATCATTAAAATCCACTCACACAATGATGTAATAAATTATACTAAAAATTTTTAAAATTTAATGAGTTCAAATTTATAAATTTCTAAGTAAACTAGATTTTATTTAAGAAAATATAATCTTAAAGGTCAAATTAGAAAATTTAAAAATAAAAAATAATATTTAGAAAAGGTAAAAATTACTATTCATTGTATATTAAAAATCAAAATCACTATTCATAATATATCAAGATTAAAAAATAAATTATATATAATCACCCTGTTTATATAAAATAAGATACATTACTTAATTAATTACACGCCTAAATAAATTTTAATTCTTTTAATTTAAATATGAACATTATTTTTTGAATAAATCCAATAATTCTAAGAAATCTAATCAGTGTTGCATGTTAAATAATTTGGTTTGGTGTCTCCCACGAACGAGGAAACCTAAATTTCACTGTTACCAATCAACCACAAATGATCGGCTTGACGGGTAAAGAAGATATACTGGAAAGTTTGATCCACTTAATCTATGGGATTCGCAAAAGAAAAAGAAGAAGAACATATTATTTATTTTATAAAGTTAATTTAAATAAAAAATGTAATTAAAAGAAGTAAAATATATTAATAGTTTACCATAAGTTTTATTTAAATATTACGTTTTTAATAATATTAAACAAATTAAATTTATAAAATAAACTAATAAACAATAATTTTTTTATAAATGTTAAAAATTTTAATATTTTATTTGAATGGGATGATAGGAAGTGAGAGAATGGAAAAGAGAAAGAAAGAAAATAAGATTAAATAGAAGATGGTCTGGATTAAGGAAAATAATAAAAGTATAAGAAAAATGAAACATATTTGTTTATTATCAGTAATTTTTTTATTATTTTAATTATAATAAAAAACATATATTAACAATATATATATATATATATATATATATATATATACATTTTTTACTTTTTTATCAATAAATATTTCCATGATCAACACATAATTGATTAGACGAAAAATAATTAATTATATTTACGTAAAAATTTAATATTTATAAATTTTTTATTTTTAATTTTGTTTAGTTCTTTGTCTTGAAGTTTTTATGTCTGAAAGTAAACTAAGTGTAAAGATGATATTATAAAAGCTTGAAGAAAAAATTCTTACTTGATCTACTTATTTCTTAAACAAAATTTATAAATTAAAGTCGTTGCTTCGTTCACTTATTTAGATCAATAATAAAAACTGGATAACACGAATGTTAATTTAATTATATTTTTTTATTTAAACTCATTTTATTTATAAGAATAATTTGATATTGTTAAGGAAATTATTTTTATTTTAATATCGTAACATGACTTGTGTTTTCTAAGTTGGCATGGACAGAAACTCTTCTTAACGCGTTTTTTCGCCAATTCAGAAAATACAAATCTATGTCATTATATTAAATAAAAATAACCTTTCCATTCAGTTTAACTTATAAGAAAAATGAATCATATTTATTTATTATCAATAACTTTTTATTTATTATTTTAATTATAATAAAAAAACATATATATTAACAAAATATTAGCAACATATATATATTTTACACTTTTTATAAGCAAATATTTACATGATCAATACATAATTGATTAGACAAAAAATAATTGATTATATTTATGCAAGAGTTTAATATCTACCTTTCTTTCTATTCTTATTTTTATTTTTTAGTTATTTGTCTTGAAGTTTTCATACCTGAAAATAAACTAGGCATAAAGATTATATTATAGAAACTTTAAGAACAAATCCTTACTTCGTCCACTTATTTCAAAGATTTTTCTTAAACAAAATTTATTAATTAAAGTTGTTATTTCATTTACTTATTTGGATCAATTATGAAAACAGAATAAAATGAATGCTTTAATTATATTTCTTCTTGTATTGAAATTCATTTTATTTATAAGGAAATAATAATTTGATATATTTGAGGAAATTATCCTTATTTTAATACCGTAGCATGACTTGCATTTTTTAGTTGGCACGGACAGAAACTCCTCTCAACACATTTTCTCGCCAACTCAAAAAATATAAATCCATGTCATTATATTAAATAAAAATATCATTTCATCCAACTTAACATATAAGAAAAATAAAACATATTTATTTATTACCAGTAATTTTTTATTTATAATTTTAATTATTATAAAAAACATATATATTAACAAAATATTAGCAATATATATATATATATATTATATTTTTTATAATAAAATATTTACATGATCAACACATAATTGATTAGACAAAAAATAATTGATTATATTTATGCGAGAGTTTAATATCTATAAATTTTATGTTTTTTCTATTTTTATTTTTATTTTTTTTATTTCTTTGTCTTGAAGTTTTCATGCCCGAAAATGACGTAAAGATGATATTTTAAAAACTTTAAGAATAAATTCTTACTTCATCCACTTATTTCAAAGATTTTTCTTAAACAAAATTTATGAATTAGATTAGTTTTTTCACTCACTTATTTGGATCAATTATGAAAACTGAACAAAACAAATGCTAATTTAATTATATTTCTTCTTAAAACTCATTTTATTTATAAGGAAATAATAATTTGATATTGTTGAAAAAGTTATCCTTATTTTATACCGTAACATGACTTTGTGTTTTCTGAATTAGCAGGATAAAAACTCTTCTCAATACGTTTTCTTATTAACTCAAAAAATACAAATCTATATCATTATATTAAATAAAGATAACATTTCCATCATCTTAAATTATCATTTTTGCTAGTTATATATATATATATATATATATATATATATATATATATATATATATATATATATATATTTATATATATTGGTTATATAATTCCTGTCTATTTTTTTTATCGGTTAACGGACATATTATATTCGATTACTTTTCTAATATCTCCTTTTATTTTCAACCTTTTCTCCCTCGTAATCCATCACTGCTGTGAAGCTATCCCAAAACCCACCAAAAAGTACTTCAAGGAAAAACACATGACACTAAAATTTAGAATAACATAGATGAATGATGATGGTGATGCTTGGTAATAGCAGATATAGTCTGAATTTGGAGTTTAACATCTCTAAATTAAAAACTAATAACTAATCTTTACCATAACAATTATTAAGTCCTAAAATGGAAGTTGATTTGATCTTGAATTAATGGCTTTAACAATCTCCACCTTCCTTAACCACTGTGTCTTTATCATCAATCTTCAGTTCTTCCATCTGCTGCCTGATCGTGTTCATGCTCGCATCAATCATAGCCAGCAACTCTTTAAGCTCTTTCTTGGTTAAATCTTTCAGATTAGGAAATTCTCCTGTCTCATCATGCACTTGAAGCATGTCAAGGAACAACTCCTTCATCCTATTCTCCTCCCTCAGCCTCCTTAGCTCCTTCTTTGCCTCCTTTATCATATTTTCTATTCTCCTCTCTTCTTCTCTCTCCCTTCTTCTTTGATCCTCTTGTGCCCACTTAACCACTTTCCATTCTTTCAACTTCTTCACCATGCTTTTCTTCTTCTTGAATGTTGCTTGCCTCACTAACTTGTGGCACAAAAACACAAGCTTCACTCTCCTCTTAACAAACATGGCTTCTTGTATAATTAGGGTTTACACAAGTTCTTGTTTGTTCTGTGGTTTTTGGGTACAAATGATGTGTTATTTATACAAGTATTGTGTTTTACAAATTTCTCTTGGGTTTTTAGAAGGAAAGAAAAATAAGAAAAAGGAAATTTTTATAAATTTAATTAATTTATTTGTAACTTATAAAGATAAATATTAAAAAAATTATGTGAGAGTAAAAAAAATGACTTATAAGAAACTTACTTTGACCCACTTAAAGTTTATAGGGGAAAGTTTCTTTAGACTTATGGATAAATTTGAATTTTTTTACACATCAACGAGTACTATCTATCTCTTTCTATTAATTACTAATATAACGAATAGGAGTAGTTTAATAATTAGTAATCAGTTTGACTGCTAGTAATTAAATAATATGTTTAATGTTATAAAAAGTAATAAATTTAATAATTTGTAAAACTTGATAAATGATAATAATTAATATGTTAATTGAAATTATTAATTTTAATTTAATAAATTTAATAAGTAGTGTTTAAAAGTAAGTTGACTAATGATTATTAATATATTTAATAATTAGTAATCAGTTAATAAGTCATATATAATAATAAGTAATAAATGAATAAATGTAATGACTAATGAAATTTTAATAAGTTTAGTTCAATAACTATTAATGGTTAGTAATAAATTAATAAGTTTAACATAATGATAAATCATAAAAATAGTAAGAAATAAAATTTTAATGCTGTAATAAATTAATATGCTAAATACTCACCAAAAAATTAATATTTTAAATATAAATAATTAATAAACTTAAAAATTAATAGTAAAATCTCTTTATTTTTAGGTTATAATGAATTCAATATAATAAGTGATAAATTTATGATTTTTCTATATATTTAATAATTAGGAATAAATTGAATAAAACATTGTATACAAACCCTATTGATACTCGCAAAATATCTACAAAAATCTAAGATTGTAGGGCAAATTTTAATGGGAATGAGTACTCTTCTGTCCCCTCTTCACCTCTTCCCCTTTATTTATTTATCCATACATACATATATATATATATATATATATATATATATATATATATATATATATATATATATATATATATATATATATAAATAAGTCGAAAAGAGACATTATGCATCTCTATATTTAAAAAAATAATAGTTATACAAAAAATAATAGGTGATTTGTATTATATTGTGCTGTTAAAAGATATAGGTGATTGTAATGCGTTTTATTCTTGAGATGTATATATTCATTTTTAACATTTCGGTAGTTTATTTTTATATATATTTTTTTTAATTTTAGAATATAATTAAGATATGAGTGATTTGTAATATGATTTGTTTTGTTTGCATTCCCTTTTACCATTTAGATAGTTTATTTTCATTTTTTCTCCCTTTTTTTAGTTTTAGAATATAATTAATGGTGATATAAAAATATGAAATGTGTATAACAAATAAGAGAGTTTCCTTCATATATTGTTTTAATTTAATATATATAAAAATAATTATATCATATCATTTGAGAATTACGTAATTTTAATCATGCATTTCTTAATGTAGTTAAACTCCTTTAAAATTTTAAATTATAATAAACAATATTATAATTAGAATTTTACTTGTGAGTAAGATACCAAAATAATTGACATAAATTAAAAAAAAAATATTATCTTTATTAAAATGCAAAATTTATGAGTTACTATATACTTAACTGGTATTATTTTATCGTCGAAATTATGTATTATGAAGTTTTGTTTAACTTCAACTAGATTAATTATGAATTAGTTATTATTACTATCATTTTTATTTTTTTATAACTCTTAAATAATATATAATAAACGTAGATCATTATTTTAATTGAATAATTATAAAATATGCTTAAATGTGATTTTAGTCCATATAAAATAAAATTGTTTTGATTTTGGTCCCTTCAATTTTATTTTTCTTTGGTTTTAGTCTCTAAAATTTTAAACTGTTTTCTTTCTCTAGTATTATGTGACATGTTAATTATTTGTGTTGAATGAAAAGTGAAATAACCATTTTAAATAGTACATATTAATATTGAGGTATAATATCAGTAAATAATATTTTAATTTTGTAAAAGTTTGTAAAATATATGTTACTTATTTATTCTAAAATGGATATTAGGAACTAAAATTAGTGGTTTCGAATTTTAAAAAGGTAAAAGTTAAAGAAATATATTTTACAGAAGTTAAAATCAAAATTTATGATTTTATCATGACTAAAAAAACTATTTCATATTCTATAGAAAAGAAAAGTTAAAAAAAAGTATAAAAACCAAAATTAATAGCTTATTTTATAGAGTTAAAAACATATTGACATGTTTAGTAGACGCTTCTTTTGACTACCTAAACAAGTTCAGCCAATATCCTCTTCTTCATTTTATTATTTTCAAAACTGGAATATTATCCTTCTTTTATACCCTCGTTTCTCATCCCTGCTACATACAATATTACCACATCCGAAATGCGAGCAGTGTATTGAATAATTCCAAACATTGTCATCTTATTCTGGAAAACATAACTCCGAATATTGTTCTGAATTATACATTTCGTCGTACACCTTTTATTTGGTATGACAAATTAGTAATCTGAAATACAAAGCTACTTTTTTAAATACTTGTTGTTGAAATTAATTTTATTACTTTTTAGAATATTTGTTTCATAATACTATTTCTGGAATACTCAGTACGTGAAGGAAGGGCTATTAGTTTGCGTTCTGGACCATGTGCAGGAAGGGAAATCGGGTAATGTTCAGGAAGAGTGATAGATTGATAATATTTTGGGTTTTTTTTTTAATTATTTTAAACCTAAAAGAGAGTGTGGGCTGAGAATTTTAGAGGGTAGAAAAAAGAGACACGTTTTTGTTACCAAGGATATGTCCTGTTTGCAGAGTCTACTGGGGACCCACTTGAGCATCATAAAACTGTTTCAAATGATGCCCTTTGCCGGCATCATCGATTATGCATCTAATACCAATGTGGTTGCATCATAATGCTTTGGTACAATATTTTACAACCATATCGTGCTTGGCCTACATGCATATGCCACCACATCACCTAATATTAAGATTCATTGTTCCATGTTGGGGAATCTATCATCTGAAAGTCACTGAAATGAGTATTATAATAAGATCACATCACACGATGTAGACAAAGAGAGAGAAAGAACAATAGAGAAACTTGACACAAAAAGTTCTACAAGGACAGCTGCTACTGGCAAAGCCGAAAACTCAATATATGAAATGAAAAAGGAAGGTTATGCCGGAGTTACAACAGAGCTTAAAGAAGCTTGGATAATTACTCATAAAATACTTCCCTTTTATGGTTTGGCTAAACATGCTACAATCAAAAGTTATTGCAGATTTATATTTTGGTTAATTTATGTGTCCTCTCCATTAGGTTAGAATTACTAAGAAATGCCAATTATTAAAAAAGGTCTGATCGAAGAAGCTTTTAATACAACAGGTATCCAAAAACTCTTGGATTGTACAACGACTATGAATAAACCAAAAAAAAAACCTAACTAAAAATATATATAAAAAAAACGAGTCCATCTAGGACTGTGAATGAAGTGAAACACAACAATAAATCACACAGTGTACATGCTATCACGTAGACGATGATACAGAAGACCAGAGGATCCATGCATATCCCAACATACAAAGATACAATGGGAATGACCTTTCATTCCCGATATTCCAGCGCCCAGAAACACTAAATGCCATGCTGAAACACGGTTGTGCGAACTTCACAACAAAACCCAAGGGTGCTTCCCCTTTTTGGTGAGCATCCGAAAGAATAAATAGTTAAGAATTAATCCTCAAATCTGAATGACGAAATAAGGTACCTTCATTAGTTGACTAGACGTCAACGCTACGACCAATGAATGCAATGGATAAGTCAGCAGGTCAAGTGATTTCTGTCAATTCAAAACGTAGTGCTACTCTCACTTGCAGAAAGTGAGGGGCCTTCGGACTTCACCAGAGTTGATCGTTTGCTACTAATGTCAAGCCCCTGGAAACGACCGAGCTGGTCATTTTGCAATATTTCTGATAGTGGATGAGAACTTGTTGGATGCAGTTGATGCGTTGGCATTGAGGATGGGGAGTGACCAAATGATGACAACTGAATGTTCTGGTGACCAGAAGGACCTGATTGTGACAGGATTGGACTGAAAGTTGATCCTGTAAACGGAATATGGTGCATTCCCAGATTAAAGGATTCAGTGTGGCTCATCATCTCACCAGTAGCAACTTTAAGTCTCTCAACTTCCTTTTTCAATGCTTCATTAAGAGCTACAACGTATCAGAAACAAATTTCAGTACAATTAACTAAACTTAATAACATACTTATAAAAGTTACATTAGAAAAATTATAAATAAAAGAAAGTACATATTTTTAAATTATATTAAGAATATGATGATGATTACCATCACGAAGCTGTGCCTGCTGCTCCATCGCTTGCAGACGAAGCTTAAGCTCTGTATTTTCAGTACTCAGGCCTGTCGTGTCCCTCTATAAAGAATTAATAAGTATTTGAGTCATTTCTATTTAGCCACAGTTGGGTTGTATATGCATAGGAATTAAAGTCAACCACAGTAAGTCCTCAAAAACAAAGCACCATTACATTACCCACGAATCACATTATGTAAAATTCTATACAATTTTAGATTCCATACAAAAGGAGGAATTCTAGAAGAGAAATACAAACAGAATGATCAAAAATATAATGCTTTGTAATTAAAAACAACAACGATATCTACGGATCAATCAAACATCTGAAGGTAATAATTATAAAAATATAATCCTATGCAGCATACGGAGGAAAACTGCATTAGTATAATAAAATCAAGTTGAAGCAAATTTTACAATACTTCTGGCATAAATGTAAATATGTCATGATACAATTGAAATGATTGCACCAAGCAGCATCAGGAAATCCATTAACAAATCAGAGTCTACTCTGTAAAGTGGAACTTCGAAAAGTACTTTCAGTTTTAGACACATGTCAACACAAACCTGATATAATGTCAATTGGGCAGAAAGAGTCGTGGCTTCCGTCTGAAGTGTTTGAACCTTACGCTCGAGTTCTTGTATATAGCGAGCTTTTCTCTCTTTAGATCGAGCAGCAGATTGCCGATTTGCAAGTATTCTATTCACAACAACAACATCATCATCAGAATAACAATAAACAGAATCAAATTCAAAGCAACCACTTAATGAAACAAGTGAGCACTATTTTTAACGTTCCCGGCATTTAATGATGCGCCCTCAACAACAAGATTCTTCATGATCTCTAACAAGGTTTTAAAAAAAACATTTACATCATCAATTTCAGCCACAACGTCAATTCCTTTACCACATCATGACCATAATTTTTGTCACAACAAGGTGCTTTTCCTCAATGCAACACCAAGTGGCAAACGCAATTTAAAGCCACATATGCCTGACTTTTCTCGCAATATCATGGATTACTGCAATTAAAAACCCTGACCTCTAATTATTCATAAATTAAAACTTATCAATTCACACAGCATCACCAAAATATCACAACAGAGAGGTCGAGCAGTTTAAGCCTTCGCAACAAGCCTCAATTTAACTTCATAAACCAATTAAATTTGAAACACGAAAATCAACTAAGGTAAAACCAAAAACAGATAAAACCCTACTGTTTACAAATTCACACGTCACATCGAAGCCTAATCACTAGAAACCAAAATAAAAAGTAAAAGAAGCCTTTTTGAGATCGAAGTTGAGAACCTCTTAGCACGCTTGGGATCAACTGTCCATAGCTCAGCTAACTTATCAGGAGGCATAGCCTTCTTCGCTTCCATAATTTCGCCAAACGACGAAGAGCCATCGACGGAATTACTGTGCCGGTGCCGCGCCCTCGCCGGACTCTTCTCCCTTTCTCCCGTCGGATCCGCTCCGTTTCCCGCAGCGCCGGACCCGTTTGCACCTCCCAGCTTGTCCACGTCAATGTACGTCGAGAACAGGTCATCCTCGGATCCGATCTCCTCCATACTCGCCGTCGACGACCCGCCGGCAAACGGATCCGACGGCGACAGGTCCATCATGTCGTCCGGAAGCCGGAAATTCACCTCCGAGTGTGCTCGCCGGTGGTGAGGCCCGCCGGAGCGTGCGAAAATTGAGGATGAGGAAGCTCCGGCAGCGGTGGCTGCCGTCGACGGCGATGGTCGCGGTAGCTGAGATGCAGCATTGGCATTGTGAGGATTGGGATTGGGATTGGAATTAGGGTTTGAAGATGGATCTTGCATCTGTTCCTAAAAGCTAATCGTTTTGCAACCCAACACAATTGAACTCTCTTCCTACTTTCTCTCCACTTCTAACATTTCCGATAGACACGAATAAAAAAAAAAAAAAAA